>Ga0209941_1000066_pt1 | contig 225531 bp, 180 predicted proteins | sample ThiBiot_300_plan_FD_183945 | JGI IMG/M metagenome (GOLD analysis project Ga0209941, IMG submission 183945) | Wastewater bioreactor microbial communities from Cape Town, South Africa - Thiocy_solids_1 (SPAdes) | ecosystem: Engineered > Bioremediation > Thiocyanate > Unclassified | place: South... | reverse complement strand
GCGGATGGCTGCGCCGTGCCTGATGCTGCCTGGTGATGTGTGCCAGATGTTCCATGACTGACAATTCGCAAGGAGTAGAACCCGCATGGCCGAGCAGCCAGCCGAGCAGGCACAACCCACGTTCGCCACCGTCAGCGCCCGCATATCGCCGGTGGGCGGGCTGGACATCCTCTCGCGCAATGAGGTGGCGCGCCTGCGCGACGCCAGCGGTTCCGGCCTGCACGCGCTGGTGCGGCGCTGCGCCCTGGCGGTGCTGACCTCGGGCTCGGTGGGCGACGACCCGCGCAGCATGCACGGCCAGTACCCGCGCTTCGACATCCAGGTCCTGCAGCAGGATCGCGGCATCAAGATCGAGCTCACCGACGCGCCGGCGCAGGCCTTCGTGGACGGCCAGATCATCGTCGGCATCAACGAGCTGCTGGTGGCGGTGGTGCGCGACGTGGTGTACGTGGCTACCCAGCTCGAGGAAATCGGCTATGCCCTCGAGGGCTCGGCCGGGCTGACCCAGCAGGTGTTCGAGATCCTGCGCAACGCGCGCATCCTGCGCCCGAACATGGATCCGAACCTGGTGGTGTGCTGGGGCGGCCATTCGATCTCGCGCGAGGAATACGACTACACCAAGCTGGTGGGTTACCAGCTTGGCCTGCGCGGCCTGGACATCTGCACCGGCTGTGGCCCAGGTGCCATGAAGGGACCGATGAAGGGCGCCACGATCGCACATGCCAAGCAACGGCGACAGGACAACCGCTACATCGGCATCACCGAGCCCGGCATCATCGCCGCCGAATCACCGAACCCGATCGTCAACCACCTGGTGATCATGCCGGACATCGAGAAGCGCCTGGAGGCCTTCGTGCGCATGGGCCACGGCATCATCGTGTTCCCTGGTGGCGTCGGCACGGCAGAGGAGATCCTGTACCTGCTCGGCATCCTGCTGCATCCGGACAATGCCGGCATCCCGTTCCCGCTGATCCTCACCGGGCCACCGCAGGCGGCCGGCTATTTCTCGCAGATCGACCAGTTCCTGCAGCTGGTGCTGGGGCCGGAGGTCACCCGCTTCTACCGCATCATCATCGACGACCCGGCCGCTGTTGCGCGCCTGATGGTCAAGGGCGTCGACCGGGTGCGGCACAACCGCATGGACACCAAGGATGCATTCTTCTTCAACTGGGCGCTGCAGGTACCGCTGGAGTTCCAGGTGCCGTTCCAGCCCACGCATGCCGCGATGCGGGGCTTGCAGATCCATCGTGGCCGCCCACCGCACGAACTGGCTGCCGACCTGCGCCGGGCGTTCTCCGGTATCGTTGCCGGCAACGTCAAGGAGGAGGGCATCCACGCCATCGAGGAACATGGCCCGTTCCGCATCGACGGCGACGCCGACATCATGCGTGCGCTGGACGTGCTGCTGCAGGGGTTCGTCGCCGACCAGCGCATGAAGCTCCCCGGCGGCAGCGCCTACAAGCCCTGCTACCGGATCCAGGCCAGTTGAAGTTCCCTGCCATGCGCCGCGAACCTTGACAGGCCAGGGCGCGCTGCGCAGACTACGCGGCTCACGCCCGAATAGCTCAGCTGGTTAGAGCACTTGACTGTTAATCAGGGGGTCGTTGGTTCGAGTCCAACTTCGGGCGCCAAATTGAAAGGCCGGCAAGTGATTGCCGGCCTTTGTTTTTCTGGCGACGCCAGAAATTTCAGGCTGCAAGCGTTCGACTCTGTGATTTGCCCAGAGGTACAGTTTCGGTACACAGCCGATTCTGGAGCGCTTCATGGCAACGATTGTCCGCACACCTTCGGAGACGTGGAAGGCTGTCATCCGCAAGCAGGGATGGCCGACCACTGCCAAGACTTTCCGCACTCAGCGTGACGCGAAAGACTGGGCGCGCCGCACCGAGGACGAAATGGTGCGCGGCGTGTACATCGAGCGTGGCGCGTCGGAGCGCCTGACTTTGGGTGCTGCACTGGATCGCTACCTGTCGGAGGTGACTCCGACCAAGAAGCCGGCCACGCAGCAGACCGAAATCGAACGGGCCAAGCCGTTGCGGGCCTTCTTCAGCAAGTATTCGCTCGCGGCCATCACGCCCGACCTGGTGGCCCGCTATCGCGACATGCGACTGGCCACTGCGCTGAAGCCACAGAAGGGAGAAAAGAGCACTCGGCTAACGTCCGCCTCGACCGTGCGTCTTGAGCTTGCCCTGCTTGGCCACCTGTTCACCACGGCAATTCGAGAGTGGCGCTTGGGGCTTGCCCAGAACCCCGTGACCCTAGTGCGCAAGCCGAAGCCCGCAGAGGGCCGCGATAGGCGTCTGGACACGACTGAAGAACTGGCGCTGATGAGGGCCGTGGATGCCCACTCGAATCCGATGCTTGGGTGGATTGTGCGGATCGCGGTGGAGACCGGCATGCGCTCTGGCGAGATTCTTGGGCTCCGGCTCAGCCAGGTCGACATGAAACGCCGCATTGTCCGCTTGTCAGATACCAAGAACGATTCGGCACGCACCGTGCCGTTGACGAGAGAAGCCACGCGAGTCTTCCAGGAGGTGTTGAGCCACCCACTGCGTCCGCGTGGCTGTGCTCTGTTGTTCTTCGGCGAACCAGGGCGTGATGGAGAGCGTCGCCCGTACAACTTCAAGAAGTCGTGGAACGGGATCAAGAAGAAGCTCGGCCTTGCCGATCTTCACTTCCACGACTTGCGCCACGAAGCGGTCAGCCGGCTTGTGGAGGGAGGCTTGAGCGATCAGGAGGTCTCTGCGATCAGTGGCCACAAATCCATGCAGATGCTCAAGCGATATACGCACCTGCGAGCGGAGGATCTTGTGGGCAAGTTAGACGCTTTGAAGGAACGATAAAATCGGTGTTTATCATATGTTCATGCTCTTTTGAAGGAGTGATCTTCCCCGGCATTGATTTAGGTAACCGTCTCATTCAAAAAGGGTAATTTAGAGGGGTGGTGACAGGAGGCGTTTTAGGGTGCTCTTGCCGGTCACCAATAGCAAAAACCAAGATATATAACCTTGGTTTTTCAATAAGTTGCAAGATCCCATTCTCGTCGTAGTCTCCGTGTAGACCGTAGTTTCACGGCGCTGACGAGTACGTAAGAGATGACGACCGAAGAGTATTTGCTCGGCAAATTCGGGCCGTTAATGGGAATCGCCGATGTTGCCCAGTTATTGGGCCGGTCGACGGATGGTGTCCGGGTTGCTTTGTACTCGGACGGCGACGTTTCCCAGCGTCTGAAGCCGACGATGGTGCGGGTTGGTCGGCGCGTCTACTTCCGTACATTGCAAGTAGTCGATGCGCTCAAACTCGACGCGCCTGCAGACGGTTCAGCGAGCCCCGCTGCCCAATGAGCATCGCGGCGATGAATTGGGCATGGGCGCAAGCGCTTCCGCCCAGCTCAAAGCTTGTCTTGATGGCGCTGGCCGACGCTGCGGATGAAGTGGGGCAGTGCTTCCCCCGAATCCGAGTGATCGCCAAGAAGTGCTGCATCTCGGAGCGCACAGTTCAGCGTGTCATCAAGGAGTTCGAGCGCGATAACGTGCTTGTTGTACAGCGGCACTATCGCGACAACGGTGCGCAGACTTCAAACCGCTACCAGCTGCAGATGTGGACGGCTGACAAAATGTCACCGGGGCAGATGGCGCGCAATACGCCACCGGACAGAATGTCACCCCCTCCCCGACACGCGTGTCGCGGGGGCGGTGACGCTGCTGTGTCACCCCAAGAACTACCAACTAAACCTTCAGTTGAAACTACTACTACTTGCGCTTCTTTGGTCGAGCCAAGTGCTTGCACGAACCTGGTCATGCCCCGGCGGCTGCCACAGGGGGACAGACCCGGAATCGTGACGCTTCTGCGCGAGGTTCCTGAGGCCGACGCCCAGGTGTTGCTGGACGAGTTGGAAGCAGCGCTGGAGGTGCCAGGAACGATCAAGACCACGCCAGGCCGTTGGTTCTACGGCCTTGTTCAGCGATACGTGCAGGGCAAGTTCAACCCTGTGGGGGCTCCCCTTGTCGCAGCCAGGCGCGCAAAGGCCAACGTGCCGGTGAAGGCTGAGCGCCGGGCAGTCGTCGATCCGGAAGTGGCGCGTTCGCACATCGCGAAGATCGCAGCCGTCCTTCGTGTCACGAGTGAGGTGGCCAAATGACGACGACCGGCAGCATCTTGAGCGTCTACCTGCCTGGCGATCTGAAGCCAAGATGGGTGGCGCACTGCAAGCGGCAGGACGAAACGCCGAGCTCGGGTATCCGTCAGGTCATCGCGCACCTCCTTGCCTCAGTAGAGCAGCCTGGCGTTAGTGCGCAGATTGTCCGCGACCAGGCGGATCTCACGCGGCACCGATTGGAGCTTCGGCTCACCAAGTCCGAGCTGATGAAGATTTCCAAATTGGCCGATGCGCAAGGCCTGTCGCCAAACCGGTGGGTCGCGAGCCTCGTTCGTGGGCACCTCACCAGGCAGCCGCAATTCGGCATGGTCGAGCTGACCGCGCTTGCCAGCTCGAACACGGCCCTGTTGTCGATCGGTCGGAACCTGAATCAGGTCGCGCGGCGCTTAAATACCGGCGAAGGTGCGGACGCAAAGCCCAGTGTCGACGAAATTCGCGCGCTTTCCGCGTTCATCAAGGAGCATGCGGCGCAGGTCGCTACTGTGATGCGGGCAAACGTCGACCGGTGGACGCTGGTATGAGCGAGCGCATCGACGATCTGCTTGATGCATGGTTCGAGCGGTCGTTCCGACGCCCCAGCGGAGGGCGCGCAGCAAAACGGACGCTCGCCCATACCAAGGTCACCCCCGCGAAACACACGAGCGCTCCTCGCAAGGGAATGCAAATGGGCCGTCTGAGGCTGACCAGCACGGTGCGGAAGGCACCGGAAGTGATGGTCAAGATTTCGGGGGGCGGCAAGAGTATGCCGCAGGTGGCGGCCCATCTCAGTTACATCTCGCGGAACGGCCAAGTTGAGCTTGAGAACGAGAACGGTGAGGTTGTGGCGGGGCGAGAGGCGTTGCGGGATCTGCGCGACGAATGGCAGTACGGCCAGTACGGAATCCCGGAAGTGGGCCGCTACAAGCAGGCCTTCAACATCGTTTTGTCGATGCCGCCGGGTACCGATCGTGCGGCTGTCAAAAGCGCGGCTCGCGACTTTGCGACAAGGCAATTTGGCGGCAACCATCCCTATGTATTCGCGGAGCACGCTGACGAAGCGCATCCGCACGTCCACCTATGCGTCAAGGCGATGGGCGACAACGGGACGCGGCTGAATCCGCGTAAGGCCGACTTACAGCGGTGGCGCGAAGAGTTTGCGCTATCGCTCAGGGAGCAGGGCGTGGCCGCCAATGCGACGCGCCGCGTCGCACGTGGCGTCGTCAGGAAGGGCATCAGGCAACAGGTCTATCAGATGGAACGCCGAGGCCATGCCACGACCGCGATGGCTGGCCAGCGCCGCGCAGTGGCCGAAGAACTGCGGGGCAAGCATTTGTTTCCGAATCCACTGAAGCACGTCATCGACCAGAGCCGAAAGCGGGTGATCGCGTCGTATGGGGAGGCTGCGCGCCTGCTTGCGGTATCGCCCGCCAAGGAAGACCAGCGCCTTGCGCTTGAGATTGTCGAATTTGTTCGACGGATGCCGCCACCGCTCTCCACTCGTGAGGCTGTGGTCGCCAGGAAGCGCGACCGGGAGCACAAGCAAGAACAAGGCACGCAGCAAGCGCGTGAACCGAACCCCCGCGAGAACGCGGGCAAGACCGAGGAGAAGGAACGATGACTCGCAACACTGCAATCCGGCCGGCGCTTGCGTTGGGCCTGTTCGCGTTGACCACGGCGGCGTGGGCGCAAATCCCGGTGACTGACGCCGCCAACATCACGCAGAGCGCGATGGCACACGTCGAGGATATTGCGAAGTTTGTCCAGCAAATCGAACAGCTAAAGCTGCAGGTGGAGCAGCAGAAGCAGCAGTTCGACGCACTGACAGGCTCGCGCAATCTGGGCGACATTTTCAACGATCCGCGATTTCGCCAGTACCTGCCACAGGACTGGCAGAAGGTCTACGACTCAGTGAAGTCCGGCGGCTATGCCGGCCTGACCGGAACCGCGAAGTCGATCTACGACGACAACCACATCTACGACGCCTGCAGTTCATTTCTGGAAGCCGGTCAGAAGTCAGTTTGCGAACAGCAGGCGACCAAGCCTGCGCTCGATCAGGGCATGGCAGAAGATGCCTACCAGACCGCCACGGATCGGCTCAACCAGATTGAGCAACTGACGCAGCAAATCAACGCCACCCAAGACCCGAAGGCCATCGCGGAACTGCAGGGCCGCATCGCCACGGAGCAGGCGTCCATCCAGAACGAACAGACGAAGTTGCAGCTCTACCAAATGGTGGCTGACGCACAGGACAAGATTCAGGAGCAACGGCAGCGCGAGTTGAACGTCCAGGCTGCCGCCCGCCGTGGGTACGTCCAACCTACCCCGGTGCGGGTGTTGATCGGGGGTGGCGAATGAGCGCAAGCCCGCAGGTAAGCAACGTGGTGTACCTGAAGCCTAGGCGAAAGAAACCTCACCCGACAGCGATCAACTACCGCGACCTCGCGGGCTACTGCGACTCGCCCGAACGGGACGGCGATGTGCAAGTCATGCTTCGGGCCGACTACTGGCGCGGCTTCAGCATGTTGGTCTTGGATGATCGCAGGGCAATTCGGGTGGTCGACGACAACAACCGCCCACATCGCTTTCGCACCCTCGAAGTTGCGATGGACGAGCTGATCGACGTGCCCTTCATTGCCGAGCGGATCATCGTCGATTGCAGTCGCTGGAAGTGATTCAACCCGCCGTCACAAATCGGCGATCCCACCTTGCAAGGAGATACGCATGCTTTACCTCACACTGATCCCGGCTGCTCTGATGAGCCTGGCTATCGTCCGGTTCTGGTACTGGCTTCGCCGACTGGGCTACGCCGGCGAAGTTGTCGGGCGCGCACCCAATATGCTCGCGCTCGACGGCGTGTCCCTTTTGATGGCGGCACTCTCCGGGTACTGGAGCCTGCATGGCTGGTTCGGCGTGACGCTGCCGATCCTGCAGGATGGCCCGATGGCCGACTGGCAGGTGACATTCCTAGCCATTGTTACCAGCGTTGTCTGCTGCGTCGTGGCTTATTTCAACGCCGGCGAGCGCTTCACCCACCCGAGCCTCGCAGGCATGCGCGAAGCCGCCCTGCGAACGCTGGCAGCGCTCCGGATCATCGACGCCGTGGAGCTGGCGCGGCTAGTGGAGAACGGCCAGGCGTACGCGACCCACGAAAAGAGCCAACCCGGCAAGGGTCGCATCATCGACGTCAAGGAGATTCGGAAATGAAGATCGCTCAAGCCATCGTGTTGATTGCAGTCGCCAGCCTCTCCGCGTGCGGAAGGAGCGGCGCCGTGCAGACGGTTGACTGGTACAAGGCGCATGCTCCCGAGCGCAAGGCGATGCTGGATCGTTGTGGCGCTGATCCTGGAGAACTTGCCTTGACGCCGAACTGCATCAACGCACGGAAAGCCGACACCATCCTCGCATCCGAGCGGCGCGGATACGTCCAGCCGGCACCCATCCACGCGAAGATTGGAGGCTGACCATGAGTGGCCCGGTCATCTTCCAATTCATGGGCGATTCGCTGGACTTTGCCCTTCATAGCTTCGTCGAGGTCACCTCTGGCCGGGTTATCTTCGATTTCACGCTGTTTGCCACGGCCTGCACCGCGATCTACATCGCTTGCATGGGTTACGCGGTCACCGTTGGCCATGTCCAGGAATCGTTCACTGCGTTCCTCATCAAGAGCGCCAAGCTCGTTCTGATTTCGACCTTCGCGCTCAATGCGGGCAACTACTCGCATTGGGTGGTCGGCACGCTGCAAGGGCTGGAGCAGGGCATGACGTCGGCCTTCAGTGGTAGCGACGCGGATGCCAACGTATACAAGACGCTGGATGAAACGCTAGACAAGGGACTGAGCATCGCGGCGAACCTCCAGCAGCAGGCCTCCGGTCGCGGCGTCACCGAAATAGGGGCGGCGATCAGCGACGAAATCAACGCGGCCGTGGTCGCCCTGTCGACGTTGCTTATCATGTTGCCGGCCGGAGCAATGATCATTGTCGCCAAGGCCGGACTTACCCTCATGCTTGGTATCGGCCCCTTGTTCATCATCTGCCTGATGTGGCCACCGGCAACCCGCTTCTTCGATAGCTGGTTCGGGCAGTGTTTGAACTACATTTTGCGCATCGCGCTTCTATCTGCGGTCTCGGCCTTCGCGGTGGCAGCCTTCTCCGCTTACACCTCGTCGGTGAATCCCGCCGGCGATCAGAACACGCTGTTTACCGCTCTGTGCATGGCAGTGATGGCCGGCATCCTGTTCTGGCTGCTGTACGAGACGAATAACATTGCAACCGCTCTGGCAGGCGGCATGTCGTCGGTGGCTGTAAGCCTGCGCAACCTCGCCGCTCCCGTCACAGGAGGCATGCGCGCGACCAAAGAGGCGGGCAACATGTTGAACCCGATCAGCACGCGGCGAGATCTGCAGTCCGGCATGATGTCCACCGGTACGCGGTTTGATCATATGGTGGCGGGAAACACCATCTTGAACCCGGCTTACCGGCAGGCCATCAAGGACAACATCGGGCGAAACTGGGGCTCGAAACGTGGTGGTAAGGTCACTAGGTAGCGGCATCGTCACCTGCACTGTCACTGTGCAGCTAGGGAGGAGGAAGCATGAATGAGCAGGAACAGCGGCGTGAAGCTTTCCGCCAAGCTAACGCAATCGTTGGGCTGGAGGGCTGGCAGCCTTCGCCTTCTGCGTTGGCAGTCCAGGAGCGAGTCATCCGGGGCGAGCTGACGCACGACCAGGCTGTGGCCCTCCATATTGCCCAAGCATTGGAACGCCAGCGGTCAACGCTCGGCGGGTGACGACGATGGCGAGCGAACCCGTGGAACGCCTATCAGTTCAGGTGTCTCCTGCACTGAAGCAGGCGCTAAGCGTGCAGGCGAAGCGAGCCGGATTGTCGCTTTCCGAATGGGTGCGAACTCGCTTGGAGCTTGAGGGAACCGATCCGGACGAAATGCGCGCCTTCGTCCGCGAGATTGCCAAATTGCGCGAGCGGCTTGAACGTAGCAAGGCCGAGTCTGAAGCCAGCAAGGCGAGGTCGGAAGCCTGGGAGCGCGATATGCCTGCACGGGTGGCTGCTATCCGGGCCGAGGTGGCGCGCGAATTCCAGGAGCTTGGCCTGGTGGTCGGATCGCATACCGACTCCCCATCCCCTTAAAAAGGGATCGCGGTACGGGGCTGCACGCAACATGCAGCCCGAAGCACGCCCGTGGATCTGTGGACAATCCGGCGCTGCCGGATACCGTCCTAGCCGCTGCGCGGCTCCCGCTGGACAGCCCGTGGACGACAGGTCGCCCACCGCCTGCCCAGCGGTCGGCCGTTGCCCACGAGCCCCACCGGCTCAGCCACATGCGGGATGAAGTAGTTCAAAGGCCACCGCTGAAGCCTTTGAAAATGCGCTGAAGAACTCCCGCGTCAGGTGTTGGCCACGGCTGATGAGGGTTGCCAACCATCACACCAACCGCGCGGGGCAGGGGGGGGAATTTGAGAATCTCAAAAAACGGAGCGTGGTTTGAGCTAGTGCAGGATAGGCTGTCGCCGGTATTCATCACATGCGCTGGCATGTGATGGTGCTTCGCTTCGCTGAGGGCTGCCGCGCCCGTCAAGTTGCGATCCCGCGACCCCCGTGACAGAGTTCCCGCATTGCAAGGGGGCGTTCGCCCAGGATTTGCACGAAAACAAGTCTTGGTGTGGGCGAAGCGATGAGCGTGGAAGAAAAACCGAATCCGGTACTGACCGAGGCAGATACCTGCCGTGAGTACGTGACTCCGGGCCTGCAGCGGGCGGGCTGGGGTGCGTCCCCGCACGCCATTGGCGAGCAGCACGCCATCACTTCCGGGCGCATCGTGTTGGTCGGCGGCAAGCCTCGTCGCGGGAAGCAGCGGCGAGCGGACTACGTCCTGTATCTGCGCCGGGACTTCCCGATTGCTGTCGTCGAAGCCAAGGAAATCGGCTTGCCGGCCGAGAATGGCGTCCAGCAGGCGCGTGAGTACGCCGAGATGCTGGGGCTGCGTTTCGCCTATGCCACTAATGGTCGACGCATCATCGAGATCGACTACACGGCTGGCACTGAGCGTGAGGTTGATCGCTATCCGAGTCCTGACGAGCTGTGGCACCGGCTCAGTCAGGGCACGCACCTACCGGAGCCGGTCGCCAAGCATTGGCTGGAACCGTACAACCTTGCTTCCGGCAAGATCCCGCGTTACTACCAGGACATCGCCATCAATCGCGTGATTGAGGCGATCCTGTTGGGCCAGCCGCGCGTGTTGCTCACCCTGGCCACTGGTACTGGCAAGACCTGCGTGGCGTTCCAGATCTGCTGGAAGCTGTGGAACAGTCGCTGGAATCGCAACGGCGAATACCGACGTCCGAAGATCCTCTTCCTCGCCGATCGCAACATCCTCGTCGATGATCCCAAGGACAAGATGTTTGCAACGTTTGGCGACGCGCGCCACAAGATCAGCGGAGCCGACCCCAGTCAGGCGCGCGATATGTATTTTGGTATCTACCAATCGCTGGCCAATGGCAGCGACGATGACCTGTTCCGCCAGTACCGTCCGGATTTTTTCGACCTCATCGTCATCGACGAGTGTCATCGCGGTTCTGCGCGCGATGACAGCAACTGGCGTCGCGTGCTCGATTATTTCATGCCTGCCGTGCAACTCGGGATGACCGCCACGCCGTTGCGCGACGAGTCGCGCGACAGCTACGAGTATTTCGGCAATCCGGTCTACACGTACAGCTTGCGCCAAGGCATCGAGGACGGCTTCCTTGCCCCTTACCGCGTGCATCGTGTCATCACGACGGCCGATGCGGCCGGCTGGCGTCCCAATCGGGATGAGTTGGATCGTTACGGTCGCCCGATCCCGGATGACGAGTACCAAACCAAGGACTTCGAGCGGGCAGTGGCCTTGCGCGCCCGCACCAGGGCGATCGCGCGGCACCTGACGGACTTTCTCAAAGGTTCTGACCGCTTCGCCAAAACGATCGTGTTCTGTGTCGACCAGGAGCATGCCGCAGAGATGCGCGAGGAGCTCATCAACTTCAACAGCGACCTGGTGAAGCTCTATCCGAACTACGTTTGCCGCGTCACGTCCGATGAAGGAGCTATCGGCCTGGGGCACCTAGCCGATTTTCAGGACATCGACGAACCTACGCCGACCATCCTCACCACCTCACAAATGTTGACGACCGGTGTCGATGCGGAGACGGTAAAGAACGTGGTGTTGGCGCGCGTGGTGGGTTCGCGTTCGGAGTTTAAGCAGATCATCGGCCGAGGTACGCGGCTGCGCGTGGACTACGGCAAGGAGTTCTTCAACATCATCGACTTCACCGGTACGGCGACCCAGCATTTCGCCGACCCGGACTTTGATGGCGAGCCTGCCCACATCGAGCAGATCACCATCGACGAGCAGGGCGAGGTACGAGCGCAAGAGGCTGTTTCCGAGCAAGACGAAACGCCCGAGCACGATGTCACGATTGAGCCGGGCATGCTGGATGCCGAGATCACCAGCGAGGGGTCCGACGAGCCGCGCAAGTTCTATGTCGATGGCGGCACCGTCGAGATCATCGGGCATCTGGTCTACGACCTTGATGCAGCCGGCAAGAAGCTTCAGGTAGTGCGCTACACCGAGTATTCGGCGCGTACGGTGCGTTCTCTGTATCCCAATCGCGCCGAACTACAAGCCGCGTGGGCCAAGCCGGATACCCGTGCCGAGGTGTTGCACGAGTTGGCAGAGCGTCAGATCAGTTTCGACGAGCTGGCTTCCGCCAGCGGGCAGACTGACGCCGATCCATTCGATCTGTTGTGCCACCTGGCCTGGAATGCCCCGTTGCTTACCCGACGCCAGCGGGCCGAACAGGCACGCAAGCGTACACATGACCAGTTCGAGCGGCACGGCGATACGGCACGGGAAATTCTCGACCTGCTGCTGGAGCGCTACGTCGAGCGCGGCATCATCCAGTTCAGTCATCTGTCCGAGCTGTTGAAGGTTCAGCCCTTCGACCGCTTTGGCAGTCCTTCCGAAATTGCCAACCGTCACTTCGGCAGCGTGCCCGTCATGCGCGACGCCATCATCCAGCTGCAGACGGCGCTCTACCAATAATTCGAACGAGCCTCAATGTCCCGTACCAAACAAGCGAAACCCAAACAGACAACCGCCCAGCAGTTGTCGGCCCTGATCAAATCTGCGCGTCAGATCCTGCGCAAGGACAAAGGCCTCAATGGCGACGCCGACCGCCTGCCGTTGCTCACCTGGGTGATGTTTCTCAAGTTCCTCGACGACCTCGAACGCCGCCACGAAGAGGAAGCTGAGCTCGACGGTACGCCGTATCATTCGATCATCGACTTCCCCTATCGCTGGCGTGATTGGGCCGCGCAGCCTGATGGCATCAACGGCGACGAGCTACTGGCCTTCCTCAATCAGGACGAGGCTATGCGCCCGGATGGCCAGCGCGGCCCCGGACTGTTTGCCTACCTACGCGCGCAGGCCGAGCGTGACGATCATAACGGCCAGCGCAGCGTCATCGCCAACGTGTTCAAGGGCGTGCAGAACCGCATGGTCAGCGGCTACCTGCTGCGCGACATCCTGAATAAGATCAATGCCATCCATTTCACCAGCAGCGAGGAGGTGCATACCCTCTCGCATCTGTACGAGTCAATGCTGCGCGAAATGCGTGACGCCTCGGGCGACAGCGGCGAGTTTTATACGCCTCGCCCGGTCGTGCGTTTCATGGTCGAGGTCACCTCGCCGCAGCTCGGCGAAACCGTGCTCGATCCTGCCTGCGGCACTGGAGGGTTTCTGGTCGAAGCCTATGACTATCTTGCACGGCAGGTGAAAGCCCCGGTCCAGCGTAGGCAGTTGCAGCAGGACACGCTGTTCGGTCAGGAGGCCAAGCCGCTGCCCTACATGCTGGTGCAGATGAACCTGCTGCTACACGGGCTGGAAGCGCCGCAGATCACCTACGGCAATACCTTGCAGCACCGTCTCACCGAGATCGGGCACGATCAGCGCGTGGACGTGATCCTTACCAACCCGCCGTTCGGCGGCGAGGAGGAGGCTGGCATCAAGGCCAACTTCCCGCCGACCATGCAGACGTCCGAAACCGCACTACTGTTCCTGCAGTACATCATGCGCAAACTGCGGATGGTCGGCTTCGGTGCCGACAAAGGCGGCCGTGCCGCCGTGGTGGTGCCCAACGGCACGTTGTTCGGTGACGGCGTGGCCGCGCTGATCAAGCAGCAATTGCTCAATGACTTCAACTTGCACACCGTCGTGCGCCTGCCGCAAGGCGTGTTCGCGCCGTACACTGACATCCCCGCCAACCTGCTGTTCTTCGACCGCAACGGCAGCACCGGCGACATCTGGTTCTACGAACTGCCGCTGCCGGTGGGTCGCAAGAAATATTCCAAGACCGCGCCGCTGCAGTACGAGGAGTTTGCCGAATGCCTTGCTTGGTGGAATGACCGCGAGGAAGGCCCGCAGGCGTGGAAGGTCACTGCCGCCGAGGTCGTTGAGCGCGGTTACAACCTCGATCTGAAGAATCCCAATGCAAAGCAGAACCTGGAGCATGCTCACCCGAAGGATCTGATCGCCAGCATGCGCAGCCACGAGGCTGAAGTGCAGCGGCTACTGGGAGAGATCGAGAAACTTGTCGGCGAGGTGGCGGCGTGAGGCAATCGTCGTACGTCGCGCTTGGTGAGTTGCTTGCGCGGGCCGAAGAGCCGACCGTGCTCACGGCCGACGGCGAGTACCACGAAGTCACGATCAGGCTGTGGGGCAAAGGTGTCGTCAGCCGTGGAAAGGTTCGTGGCAGTGATGTGACGACAACGCGGCGCTTTGTGCGCGCGAGCCAGCTCATCTTGTCGAAGATCGACGCGCGCAATGGCGCGATAGGAATGGTTCCGCCAGAGCTGGATGGAGCCATTGTCAGCAACGACTTTCCTTCCTTCACATTCAGCGACCTGAAACGCTGCGATCCAGCGTACATGGGCTGGCTTGTGCGCTCGGCGACCTTCGTTGAGCTCTGCAAGGCAGCGAGTGAAGGCACAACGAATCGGGTGCGTATCAAGGAGGATCGTTTCCTTGCGCAGGAAATCCCGCTCCCGCCGCTGGCCGAACAGCAAGCCATCGTCGCCCACCTCGACGCGCTAGCCGACAAAACCCGGCAACTGATCGAACATCTCGACGTCATCGAAGCCGATGCCGACCGTCTTCTGGCCCTGCATTTTCGTGATGCTATCGCTGACGCGCCGTACCGTCCGATGGCCGAAGTCGCTCCGCTGGTGCGTCGCGAAGTGACCATTGATCCAGAGGCCAGCTATCCAGAACTGGGAATCCGTTCGTTCGGTAAAGGCACCTTCCACAAACCGGCGGTATCCGGCATGGAACTCGGCACCAAACGCTTGTTCCGCATCCAGGCAGGTGACTTACTATTCTCCAATGTGTTCGCGTGGGAGGGTGCCATCGCGATCGCCAAGAGCGATGACAACGGGCGTTTCGGGTCGCATCGCTTCATGACTTGCGTCGTCGACCCAGGGGCAATGTTTGCCGAGTTCCTGCGCTACTACTTGTTGGGTTCCGATGGCTTGGAGAAGGTGCGCGAAGCGTCGCCTGGTGGTGCCGGTCGCAACCGCACCCTAGGGGTGGAGAAGCTCGCCAAAGTTGACGTGCCCGTGCCTTCGCTGGTGGCCCAGCAAGCCTTCGTTGCCCTGCAGGCCCACGTACAAGCGCTTAAGGCTCGTCACGCCGCCATCCGTGCTGCTAACGCCGTGCTGCTCCCCGCCACCCTCGAACGCCTGTTCACGGCCTGATCGGTCGTGAATTCCGGGCGCGACTTGGCAGAGAGTGGAAGGACTTGATTGGGAAATAAATTAGGTGTAATTTCCGCTTAACGAAATTCATTGCGAGCGTTGCCTGTGACCTCTCAAGCGGAAAAGACCATCGTCGACGCTTTGCTCAAGCATCTTCCCAAGGCTCTTTGCCACGGGTTGGAGGAAGGTTTGGTTGCAGCTGGTGCACGGGCTTACCGTGATAGCGCCCAGCGCCACGAAGGCCATCTTCCCAGCGTTCTTGGACAGTCGCGTCACTTCCATTCCAACGAGCAGTTCGCTCTTGCCTTGGATATGGCCAGCGTCGTCCATAACCCACTGCGTGGTAACGACATCATCATCGGTGAGCTGGGGCCGTTGCGGATCGGTCGGTTTTGTACTCACCACAGCAAGTGGAACAACGCGAAACGTAGCAAGCGTCGGCTTGACGTGGCCAGTCACAACCAGTGGCTTGAGCGCATGGTTCAACCAAGGCTGTTTGGCGAGCAATCCAAAGGGCCTCTGATCGCCGTTTTTCTTGTATCGGTCTACAGCAGTGATGTTCGCATTCAGCCTGAACTTCCGTTGTCAGTCGAAATTGCTGTGTTGGATACGACTCTCTCCGAACGGTTGTTCAGTGAACCGTTGAACGTATTTCTTGGCCGCTACGCACAACCTGCGGAACAGCAGGATATTGCCCGTGTTCGTCTCAAGGCAGCCGTCAAGAAGCAGCAAGACTCACAGCCATGAAACGCGGTGTAAATGGATTTCGTCCAGAGCGCCTTACTCAGGTGCTCGACGCGCGTGGAATTTCGCAGGTGCAGCTGGCTGCGATCGCTGGCGTGTCGACTGGATCAATCAGTAAGTGGCGAAACGGCCTGCAAGAGCCTCAGGCAGATGCGCTGGCCAATCTTGCGCGAGCAGTCAATGTGCAGCCTAGTTGGTTTCTCCGGCCCATCCCGGAGTTCGATGCCAGTGTGCAATTGTTCCGGAGCAATGCATCGGCGTTGAAGTCAGCCCGCGCCCTGATGTCTGCCCGCCACGCTTGGTCGAAGGAGCTGGCTGCGGAGTTCGGCGAGTTCGTCGAATACCCAAACGTGGCATTTCCCGAGCGAAACTTTCTCGACCCAAACGAGATCACCAACGAAGAAATCGAACTTGCAGCGTCGGAGTGTCGCCAGCTCTGGAAGCTTGGGCTTGGGCCAATTCCAGATGTTGTGCTTGCCATCGAGAATGCTGGCGGCATCGTTGTGCGCGAAGTGACGGGTGTCGCACGCATTGAGGGACTTTCGAGTTGGTGCGCCGTCAACGGTCGCCCGTTTGTATACCTAAGTGCTGACAAGGCCAATGGCTTTCGTAGTCGATTCGATGCTGCGCATGAGCTGGGGCATGTCGTTCTGCATAAGCACATCTCGCCGCACATCGCTCAGGCAAACCACAAGGAAATGGAGCGCCAGGCACACTACTTCGCAGGCGCTTTTTTGTTGCCCGCGGAGACGTTTTCGGCGGAGGTTCCGCCCATGCCGACCTTGGATACGCTGCTTGCTCTCAAGCCACGATGGAAAACTTCCGTTGCTGCGATGCAGATGCGTCTTGCGGCCTTGGGGTTGATCGACGAAAGAGAGCAATTGAATCTTTGGAAGCGCCGATCTGCTCGTTTCGGGGGGAAGTCCGAGCCGCTGGATGATCAGCTGGTTCCAGAACAGCCGCGTCTGCTGCGACGAGCGATCGCCATGATGGTCGAAGGAGGGGTGTTTTTACGGGAGAACATCCCCGATAGAGTTGGGCTGTCTGCAGGCGACGTTCAGAATCTGGCGAGCTTGCCTGAAGGATATTTTGCGGCTGGTTGTGGACAAGTCATTGATTTGAGTGAAATTCGTCTTCGACGCGGCATGCGTTAACCAGCCGTATAAATTCCAGCGTGGCTCTTGCCGCCAATATACCTAGGAAGGTATAGTGTTCCGACTATTCGTGCATGATGATGCTGAAGCTGACTTGGAAGATCTTTGGTCGAGCGATCCCGTTGCGGCGGCTCGAGTCACAGTTCTACTTGAAGAATGCCAAGGCAACCAAGATCTTCTGGACAGGCTGACACAGCACAAATTCGGTGCGGATCGATCCGCTGACATTGATGTCAGCATGTGGCAAGAACAACAGCAAAAGCGTAGGAATCTGTGGCGAGTCAAGATATGGGACTTGGAGAACAAGGGTCTTCGTTACCGCATCGTTTACGCCTTCATTCCACAAAAGCACACTTACCATGTGCTGGCTGTCGCCCCCAGGGAGTTCAACTATGACGAAAGCCATCCGCTTACCCAGCGCATCCTCCATGCCTACGAAGAGCTTTGAGCGCACCGGTGATGGGGTTACGTTGCTGACAAGCTCGGTTTCTGAGCCTTGCCAAGTGTTTTCTTTTGGTGACTACCTTTCACCTGCTGAGGTTGCGCCCCGTCGGCACGTTGCCATTGCCGATTTGGTCTCGAAGTGGGATGCGAATCCCACACGTCGTGCTGCTATGGAAGATGCACGTCGATGGCTGGCGGATGAGTTTCACGGGGATGACGGCATCACTTTGCGTACCTTGCGTATGCGCAAAGGACTTTCTCAGCTGCAGTTGGCAACCGCCATCGGGACGAGTCAGCCGCATATCGCTCGGATTGAAGGTGGTGCTGACAATTTGAATATTGATACCTGCCGGCGGATTGCATCTGTTCTTGAAGTGGACATGAACTCGCTGGATCAAGCCCTTCGCCAGCAGCAGAAGATCACTGAGGCAAAGTCCCGTTCATGAACCGCTACGCGCATTCAACATTTTGCGATGATATTAGGCATGAGTTGGGTGGAAAGCTCACGCTTGTGGGCATCTACGCTGGTGACCTCCTCGTTCCGGCATTTCCGTGCGTACTGCCGAAGCTTTGCCTCGTGTTAAATATTCTCACGTCGAGGAGTCAGCCTTTCCAGCGATTGAAGATCCGCATACTCAAAGATGAGGAGACGCTCGCAGAGGGCGAACTTCAAATGCAGGACTTGACCGCTGTGGTTGCTGATGCGATTCCTGACGATGGTGAGTCTGACGAGACAAATCAGTGGCTGGGAATGACCGCCCATTTCGTGTTTTCACCACTCAAGCTCGATGGTCCAGAGATCATTCGAGTTCGGGTCGAAACTGAAGACGGAGAGATGAGGGCAGCCGGTTTGCGCATCGCGCAAATGCAAGCGATTTCACTTGCTGAGCTTGGTGGGTTAGGTGCGGCTTCAGAGCAGTTGAAATGAGCTCGAAGCGGTACACCAGCGGTACACCGCTCAGCTTTCCGACCTTTCGTTCAACTTCGCCAAGCTTCTGATTGCAAACTGCTTTTAGCTTCCAAAGCCTTCGCCAAGCTTCGCTAGGCTTTCCGTAACATATTGATTTAGCAGCGGACTGTTAATCAGGGGGTCGTTGGTTCGAGTCCAACTTCGGGCGCCATCTTCCAAGGCCAGCAAACCATTGCTGGCCTTTGTGCTTCTGGGGGCGTGGCGACTTGGGATGGTCTGGATGCGGGTGCGCCGGGGGGATTATGCCCGGCTTGCACGCGCGCCCTACAATGGGACGTCCAAACCAGGAGTCGTCATGTCCGTCGCCATCTCCACAGCCCCCGTCCCGTCCAACGAACCAGTCCACAGCTATGCGCCGGGGACGCCCGGGCGTGCCAGCCTGCAGGCGCAGCTGGCGCGGATGGCGGCGGAGAAGATCGAGATCCCGCTGGTCATCGGCGGCCACGAGGTGCGCACCGGCAAGCTGGCGCAGGCGGTCATGCCGCATCGCCATGCCCACGTGCTGGCCGACGTGCACCAGGGTGGCGCGGCCGAGGTGCAGCGGGCTATCGAATCTGCGCTGCGCGCGCAACGGGATTGGGCGGAGCTGCCCTGGGAGGCGCGTGCCTCGGTGTTCCTGAAGGCCGCGGACCTGCTGCAGGGTCCATACCGCGATGTGGTCAATGCCGCCACCATGCTCGGCCAGAGCAAGACCTGCCACCAGGCGGAGATCGACAGCGCCTGCGAGCTGATCGACTTCCTGCGCTTCAACGTCGCGTTCTACGAGCAGATCCTGCGCGAGCAGCCGCAGAGCGCGCCCGGCATGTGGAACCGCCTGGAGCACCGCCCGCTGGAAGGCTTCGTGTTCGCGGTGACGCCGTTCAACTTCACCTCGATTGCCGGCAACCTGCCGACCGCGCCCGCGCTGTGCGGCAACGCCGTGATATGGAAGCCGGCCAGCACGGCCATCTACAGCGCCCACGTCCTGATGCAGGTGTTCCGGGAGGCCGGACTGCCGGACGGCGTGATCAACATGGTGAACGGCAGCGGTGCGACGATTGGCGACCCGGTGCTGGCCAGCCGACACCTGGCCGGCATCCACTTCACCGGCTCGACCAAGGTGTTCCATCAGATGTGGCGCACGGTGGGCAACAATATCGACCAGTACGTGAGCTATCCGCGCCTGGTCGGGGAAACCGGCGGCAAGGATTTCATCGTCGCGCATGCCAGTGCCGACCCCGCCGCGCTGGGCACGGCCATCCTGCGTGGCGCGTTCGAGTACCAGGGCCAGAAGTGCTCGGCGCCGAGCCGCATCTACGTGCCCAGCAACCTGTGGCCGCAGCTCAAGCAGGCCCTGCTCGACCAGGTGCCCGGTATCCCGATGGGCGACGTGGCCGACTTCGGCAATTTCATGGGCGCGGTGATCGACCGCGCGAGCTTCCAGACCCAGCGCACGGCGATCGAGGAGGCGCGGGCCTCCAATGAGGCGGAGATCCTGGTCGGCGGCGAGTGCGATGATCGCGAGGGTTGGTTCGTGCGCCCGACGGTGATCCTCACCGGCAACCCGGCCTACCGCACCATGTGCGACGAGCTGTTCGGCCCGGTGGTGACTGTACACGTCTACGACGAATCGAAGTGGCTGGACACCCTGGGCCTGGTGGACCGGACCAGCCCTTACGCGTTGACCGGCGCGGTGTTTGCACGCGACCGTGGCGCGATCCAGCAAGCTATGGAGCATCTGCGCAACGCTGCCGGCAACTTCTACATCAACGACAAGCCCACCGGCGCCGTGGTCGGCCAGCAGCCGTTTGGCGGCGCCCGCGCGTCGGGCACCAACGACAAGGCCGGTTCCATGCTGAACCTGGTGCGCTGGATCAGTCCGCGTGCGATCAAGGAAACCTTCGTCCCGCCCACCGACTACCGCTACCCGTACATGGGCCGCTGACAGCGGGGATTCCGTCGCCCGGCGCCGACCGGGTGCCCGTCCTAGGGCGCGGGCGATGGATAACCTTGACAGGCTCCATCATTTCCAAAATACTGAAAGTATGGAAATGAAAGCAGCCCTCAGTGTCTTGAGCGCCCTCGGACACGAGTCCCGATTGTCAGCCTTCCGCGCGCTCGTCCAGGCTGGACCCGACGGAATGCCGGTGGGCGAACTGCGCGAACGGCTGGACTTGCCGCCGGCAACGCTCACGGCGCATCTCAACGTATTGCGTGCCGCAGCCCTGGTACATGACCAGCGCGAAGGCCGGAGCATCCGCGTGCGTGCGAACTATCTCCAGATGAACGCGCTGCTCGCGTACTTGACTGAAAACTGCTGCGCCGGGACCGCAGACTGCGATCCCGTCGCCGCCTGCCATCCCCGCAAGACCGGAGCCATCCCATGAATCGATTCCATGTCCACCTCAACGTCGCAGATCTCGATGCAAGCGTGCGCTTTTATTCCGCACTGTTCGCGGTGGAGCCGACGGTCCTGAAGCCGGACTACGCGAAATGGATGTTGGACGACCCGAAGGTGAACTTCGCGATCTCCAATACCGGCCGAATGCCCGGTGTCGACCACCTGGGTTTCCAGGTGGAGACCGACGCCGATCTCGGCACGCTGGGTAATCGCCTGGAAGCGGCCGGTGCCGCCATCGTGCCTGAGCGGGCTGCGACCTGCTGTTATGCACGGTCCGACAAATTGTGGGCGGAAGACCCTCAAGGCACGCGCTGGGAAAGCTTCCGCACGGTCGGTGATGCGACAACCTACTATGCCGCGGGCGCGAGTTGCTCGGCCGAGGGTGCGTGCTGCACCCCGGATCCGGCGGGCGCGTCGCCCGCTGAGCAGCCAACCGCAAGGTGCTGCGGTCCCGGGTCCGGTTGTTGCTGACGGAGCTTGGCTGGCGATGGACATCGTCATTTATCACAACCCGGACTGCGGCACCTCGCGCAACACGTTGGCGTTGATCCGAAATGCCGGCGTCGAGCCGCATGTCATCGAGTATCTGAAGACACCGCCGACCCGGGCCATGCTCGAGTGGCTCATCGTGCGCATGGGAATTGGTGTCCGCGCCGTGCTGCGCGAGAAGGAAACGTCGTTTCGGGAACTTGGCCTTGGCGACCCTGCCTTGACCGACGATGAGCTTCTGGACGCCATGATGGCGCATCCGATCCTGATCAATCGGCCGATTGTCGTCAGCTCCAGGGGCGTCAGGCTCTGCCGCCCCTCCGAGAAAGTGCTCGATCTGCTGCCGCCGCAGCGAGGCGTGTTCGCCAAGGAAGACGGCGAGCGCGTGATTGACGAGCACGGCCAGCGTGTGGCCAAAGCATAGGGAACCGCGTCCATCTTCGAACGCCGCTCAACCCCTGGTTGGTGCCGTGCCTGGTTGCCAGCCACGACAGGCAAGTCCGTGGCTTGGCGTCGGTGCCTCAGCTCACTCGGCAGCGCCGTACTGTGGCGTATTGTCGCGACGCAGCATTTACTCTGCTGGGGCATGACACAAGTCAATTTCCACAGGCCGGGCTCACTTAGTGTGGCGCTGAATCCACACGGGGAGCCACCATGCAACGCCTGTCCGTCAGTGCCCTGCTCGCAGCCAGCATGCTCGCGCTGGCCGCGTGCTCATCGAAGCCCGCAGCCGAGCTGCCACACGCACCCGCGGTCTCCACCTCGCTGCCCAGCCAGCGCGGCGATTTCGGGCCGCCACAAGGGGAGCCGATCCAGGCGGTGCTGACCAGTCCGCCCAACGTGCCGCCGCCGATCCATCGCAACTACCCGGCGAAGGTCATCGTCGAGCTGGAGGTGGTCGAAAAGGAGATGCCGATCTCCGAGGGCGTGAGCTACACGTTCTGGACGTTTGGCGGCACCGTGCCCGGCAGCTTCATCCGCGTGCGCCAGGGCGACACGGTGGAATTCCACCTGAAGAATGCGCCGGACTCAAAAATGCCGCACAACATTGACCTGCACGGCGTGACCGGGCCGGGCGGCGGCGCGGCGTCCAGCTTCACCGCGCCGGGGCACGAGTCGCAGTTCACCTTCAAGGCGTTGAACCAGGGCATCTACGTCTACCACTGCGCCACCGCGCCGGTGGGCATGCACATCGCCAATGGCATGTACGGGCTGATCCTGGTCGAGCCGCCCGAGGGTCTGTCGCCGGTCGACCATGAGTACTACGTGATGCAGGGTGATTTCTACACCACCGGCAAGTACCGCGAGAAGGGACACCAGCCGTTTGACATGGAAAAGGCGATCGACGAGCACCCGACCTACGTGCTGTTCAATGGCAAGGAAGGCGCGATCACCGGCGACAACGCCCTGGCGGCCAAGACCAATGAGACGGTGCGCCTGTTCGTCGGCAACGGCGGCCCGAACCTGGTTTCCAGCTTCCACGTTATCGGCGAGATCTTCGACAAGGTGCAGCCCGAGGGCGGCACGCACCCGCAAGAGAACGTGCAGACCACGCTGATCCCCGCCGGCGGCGCCGCGATCGTCGAGTTCCACACCGACGTGCCGGGCAGCTACGTGCTGGTCGACCACTCGATCTTCCGTGCCTTCAACAAGGGCGCGCTGGGCATCCTCAAGGTCGACGGCCCCGAGGACAAGCTGGTGTATTCGGGCAAGGAGGTCGATTCGGTCTACCTCGGCGACCGCTCCGAGCCGAACCTCAAGGCCGTGAGCGTCGCCGCGCAGGCCCACGCGGCAGGCACGCAGACCAAGGAGGAGCAGGTCGCGGCCGGCAAGCAGCTGTTCACCGGCACCTGCTCGGTCTGCCACCAGGACAACGGCGAAGGGTTGGCCAACGTGTTCCCGCCGCTGGCCAAGTCCGACTACCTGGCCGCCGACCCGCAGCGCGCCATCAGCGTGGTCACCCACGGTTTGAGCGGCAAGCTCACGGTCAATGGCCACGAGTATGACTCGGTCATGCCGCCGATGGCCCAGCTCACCGATGACGAGGTGGCCAACATCCTCACCTACGTGCTGAACACCTGGGGCAACCCCGGCGGCCGGATCACCAAGGAGGACGTGGCCAGGGAGCGCGCCAAGCCGGCACCGGCCAATGCGCACAAGGAAGAGCATTGATGGCACGCCGGCCGCCACGCTGGTTGCGTCTGGCCGGCTGGCTCTGCCTGCCGCTCATGGCCACCGGCGGCATGCCGGTGGCGCTGGCAGCCGACGCGCGCTACGCGGCCTTGCCGGGGGGCGAGTTCGCCAGTGTGCTGCCGGCCGATGGCAAGGCCGCACCGGCGCAGGTGGCGCCGTTCCACTTGCGCACCACGCCGGTGACCAATGCGGAGTTCCTGGCCTTCGTCACCGCCCACCCGCAGTGGCAACGCGGCCGGGTGGCAGGCGTGCTGGCGGATGCCGGTTACCTGTCGCACTGGGTGGGGCCTACCGCACTGGGCGCTGCGGCGCTGCCGCAGCAGCCGGTGACCCGCGTCAGCTGGTTTGCCGCCCAGGCCTATTGCGAGACTGAAGGCGCGCGCCTGCCCACCTGGTACGAGTGGGAGTACGCCGCCGCCGCCGATGCCACGCGCAGCGACGCGCGTGCCGACCCGGCCTGGCGCGAGCGCGTGCTGCGCTGGTATGGACGTCCATCCAATACGGCCCTGCCTGCGGTGGGCGGTGAGGCGAACGTCTATGGCGTGCGCGACCTGAATGGCCTGGTGTGGGAATGGGTGGACGACTTCAACGCCCTGCTGGTCGGCGTCGACAGCCGCGACCAGGATGGTGCGGACAAGCTCCGCTTCTGCGGTGCCGGCGCGATCAGCATGCAGGAGAAGGAAAACTACGCGACCTTGATGCGGGTGGCCATGCTCTCCGCGCTCAAGGCTGCCAATACCACCAACAACCTGGGTTTTCGCTGTGCCAAACCCCTTTGAGGCTGCCATGAAAAAGCTGCTGCTTGCTGGTGCCGCGCTGTTGCTGCTGGTCATGGCCGGGGTGTCAGCGCGCCCGGCACTGCCCGGCGATTCGGTCTACCAGTTGCCCGTCGAGCTCAGCAACCAGGACGGCCAGGTGCAATCCATGGCCGCGCGGCGCGGCCGACCGCAGCTGGTGACCATGTTCTACACCTCGTGCACCATGGTCTGCCCAATGATCGTCGAGACGGTGGAGAAGACGCGCAGGACGCTCGATGCGCCGGCCCAGCAACGCTTCGACATCCTCGCCGTGAGCTTCGATCCGCAGCGTGACGATACTGCGGCGCTGCGCAAGTACGCGGCCACGCGCAAGCTCGACCTGCAGCGCTGGACCCTGGCGCACACCACGCCAACCGCCACGCGCCAGCTCGCCGCGCTGCTTGGCATCCAGTACCGGCAATTGCCGGATGGCGAGTTCAACCACAGCAGCGAGCTGATCCTGCTGGATGCCGATGGCCGCATCGTGGCCCGCACCGACGTCATCGGGCGCCTCGACCCGGCGTTCGTCGCCGCGCTGCACAGGCAGGTGGCTGCCGAGCCGCCGCCAGGCAAACCCTGATATCCGCTCGACTTGGGAGTAAGGACATGTCCCGCATGGTTTATGGTTTGCTGGCAGGGTGCCTGCTGGCTGGCCTGGGCAGGCCTGGCCTGGCCTTGGCCTCCGATGCACCCGGGGTACCGGCTGCGGCGCCGACATCGGCGCCCGTGCCGGGTCCGGCACAGCCCCCGGCCACGACCCCGTCGTTGGCCTTGGCACCTGCCCCCTGGTTGCTGGAATGGGATGCCCGCTGGCGCGATGAGCAGGTCGACGATGCGGCCTTCCGCCGCGCCGCGCACGCCGATACCCTGCGCCTGCGCGTGGGCATCCGGGCCAACCTGTGCGGCGGCTGGAGCGGCTTGCTGGCGGCGGCCGGGACCGCCAGCACGGTCGACCGCTACAACAGCGGCGCGAACGGCCACAGCCAGTATCCAGCGGTGACCGACCCGACCGGCAGCGAACTCGACCAGGCCTGGCTGACGTGGCGCGGCTCCGCGTTTGGCGCCACCCTGGGGCGGCAGAACCTGCAACTGGACAACCAGCGCTGGGTGGGCAACAGCGCGTGGCGCCAGTACCAGCAGACCTTCGACGCGCTGGCCACCACCTGGCAGCCGAACGCCAGCCTCAACGTGCAGTACGACTGGCTGAATCGCGTGCATCGCGTGGCCGGCCCGGACGCGCTCAACCGGCAGGCACGTGAGCGCCGCCTGGATACGCACCTGCTCAACGTGGCCTGGACTGCCGGCACGCAACGCTGGGCCGGCTACGCCTATCTGCACGACGACAAGGACGTGGCCACGGCCTCGACCGCCACCTATGGCCTGCGCTGGACCGGCAGCGCGCTGCGCGATGGCAGTGGTCCGGGCTGGAGTGTGGAGGTCGCGCGGCAACGCCAGTATGCCGACAACCCGCAGCACTTTGCGCATGCCTATTGGCTGCTGGAGCCAACCTGGACCCAGGCCGGGGTCACCGCGCGGGCGGGCTGGGAGCACCTCGGCGGGAACGGGCGACATGCCTTGCAGACGCCGCTGGCCACCTTGCATGCGTTCAACGGCTGGGACGACCAGTTCAACGTGACCCCGGCCGGCGGCCTTGAGGATCGCTACCTCGGCATCAATGGCGCATTTGCCCGCGCCGGCCTCCCCGGCAAGCCGTTGTGGGCGCTGACATGGCACGACTACCGTGCCGACCACGGCGGCCGCTACGGCACGGAGTGGGATGCCGCGTTGACTGTGACGCTGTTGCCGGGGCTGGCCGGGATGATCAAGTACGCCGATTACCAGGCGCGCGGCTTTGGCCATGACAGCCGCAAGCTCTGGCTGCAGCTCGAGTGGCATGGCCAGCAACCGTTGGCCGGCGTGCGTTGAGCCCATCGCCATTCGGCAGGGGTGACAGGATGGGGCGCGGTGCCGGACCGGCCCTGCACCATGCGCCATGCGCTGGGAGGACGTCCATACTGCCCGCGCTCCTAGCGGCCGCTGCCTGATTGCACGCGTGGTCGTGGAGCGTCCGCGCCATTTGGCGAGCACAGGCTGGCGAGCACGTCGGGGCGCAGGATACGCACCTGCTTGCGGTTCACCGCGAGCACGCCCATGTCCTCCAGGCGGGTGAAGCCACGGCTGACGGTTTCCACCACCAGGCCGAGATAGTTGGCGATGTCGGCGCGTGACATGGGCAGCGTCAGCGAGGTGCTGTCCCGGTTCAGCCGGGCATAGCGGTCAGCCATGCTGTGCAGGAAGCCGGCCAGCCGTTCCTGGGCCTGCTGCTTGCCCATGGTCGCCAGGTGCTCGTGCTCGCCGACCACCTCGCGGCTGATCACGCGCAGCAGCTGGCGTTGCAGCGCCGGCACGTCATGGGTCACCTGTTGCAGCTTGGCGAACGGCAGTTCGCAGATGCTGCTGCGTTCCAGGGCCTCGGCATGGCTGATGTGGAAGTCGGTGGCCAACGCGTCGAAGCCGACGATTTCACCGGGCAGGTGGAAGCCAAGGATCTGCACGTCGCCGGCGGCGTCCTGCACGTAGGTCTTCAGCGCCCCGGCGCGCACCACGTACAGCGCCGTAAACGGCTGGCCGTCGCGATACAGTATGTCGCCACGGTTCAGGCTGTGGCGGTCGCGCACCACGGCGTCGAGCTGGTCCAGGCCGGCACCGTCGATGCCTGCCGGCAGGCACAATTCGTACAGCGCACAGGCCTTGCAGGTGCGGCGCAGCTGGTTGAGGTCGAGCACGCTGGCACTGGCTTGCGTCGGCATCGTTGACGACCGGATCGCGGCAAGGAGACGCCCGCCGGATGGCGGGCGGCTTGCACCACTCCAGTATACGGGTGCGCATGCCGCATGCCGCGGCATCGCCCGTTGTGGCCCCGTCGCCCCGCCGCGGTATATCGTCGCAACGCCATGCGCGGCACCGCTGCTAAGCGACGTCGGGCTGGTGGATGTGCACGATTGCCGTGGCGTAGCCGCTGGCCGGATAGGTGGCGCGCACGGGCGTGTGTCCGGCAACGGTGGACAGCCGGGTGTGCCGCAGCAGCGTCTGCATGACGACACGCAGTTCCAGGCGGGCCAGTGGCGCTCCTGGGCAGACGTGGATGCCGGCGCCATACAGCAGGTTCAGGGCCGGATCGCGATCCAGGCGCAGCTGGTCCGGGTCGCCGAACACCGCCTCGTCGCGGTTGGCCGAGGGCCAGATGATCGCCACGCGTCGGCCTGCCGGCAGCTCGTGGCCGCGGATGGTCACCGGCCGGGTGGTGATCCGCCGGTTCGTCACCAGCGGGCCGTGCATGCGCAGGATCTCGTCGATGGCCGCCGGCAGCAGTTCTGGCTGCTCGCGCAACTGTTGCTGCAGTGCCGCGCGCCCAGCCAGGTAATAGGCCACGATGCTCACCGAGGCGGCAATCGTGGCCAGCTCCCCGACCGTCCAGTTGCGGATGATGCTGACGATTTCCTCGGTGGCCAGTGGCCGGCCATGGACCCGCTCGCGCATCAGCCGGGTGGTGACGTCGTCGGACGCCGCCGCACCGGCCTGCCGGCGCTGCTCCAGCAGCTTGCGGATGGTGCCGTCGAACTCGAAGGCCACGGCGCCCATCGCCGCCTCGTCGCGCGCGCGGATCGCGGCGTGGTTCTTCCGTGTCCATCGGTGCAGCGGCTGGTGCAAGTCCTCCGGCCAGCCCATGAAGGCGCATTGCACCTGCAGCGCAAACAGTTCGGCGAAGCCGGTCACCAGGTCCACCGCGCCGGCCGCCGGCAACCGTGTCACCAGGCGCGCGGCAATCTGCCGGCAGGTGGGCTCGAACGCCGCCATGGCCGACGGACTGAAATACGGATCGATGATCGCGCGGAAGACACCGTGCTCGGGCGGGTCCATGCCGTTTGGCACCGAGGGGTAGCGCGATACGGCGCTGCTGAACGTGACCGGATCGTGCAGCACGCGCAGCACGTCGTCATGCCGGAACAGCGACAGGTAGCCATGCGCCCCATACGCCGCCGGACAGGTGCGGCGCAGGTGGTCGAAGGCGGCAATCTGGTCGTCCAGCACCGGCCCGGAGCGGGGATCCCAATCCGGCGGCGGCGAGCGTTCACTGGTCATCGGGGTGCCTGGCGGCGAGCCGTCTGGACAGCCTTGGTGTCAGGCCTTGGGCGTGCGGGAGGCTGGCCATGTCCTCCAACTATAGGCCCAGGCCACGCCGGCGTGATTGACGCGAGTCAAAGCCGCGGCCACGCCGGACGTCAGGACGGCTGCACTGTCGCCTGCTCCTTCTCCGCTGCCCTGTCAGGGCAGTGGCGAGGCTGGCCCGGCGGCATGTTCCTCGTCGTCGCCCTCGCCGGCGTGGTAGTGCCACAGGTCGTGGGCGTCGATACGCACCAGGGCCAGGGCTTCGGTCGCGTCGATGGCGGCACCGCGTTCGGCCAGAGCGGCCTCCAGGGCGCTGCGTCGCGCCATCAGCAGCTCGGCCAGGCCACTCTCGCCCAGCGCGTAGGCCCGCTCGGTCTTGCTGGCACTGTCGGCGGCAGCGCGCGAGGCCTGGCTGCGCTGTACCCAGATCGCGTGCGTCGCGCGCATCTGCGCCACGCGATCGCTCGCCTCATGCTCGATGTCGCGACGAACCACGGCCAATTCGGCCTCTGCCTGCAGCGCATCGGCGCCTGCCGCCGCCGCACTGGCGCTGCGCTGGCGCACGCCGATCGGGATGCTGACGATGAGGCCGACGGCGCGCTCGCGGCCGCCCAGGTCGTCGAGTACGCGCACGCCGACCGTCGGGTCGGGCAGGCGGTCGGCACGCGCGCGCTGCGCCTCGGCCTCGCGTTGCTGGGCCAGTGCCGCGGCAATGCCGATCTCGTGACTGCGCGCGACGATCAGTCCGGCCCAATGCGCATCGCTGCCGTCGAGCTGTGCGGGCTCGCCGGTGACCGCGTCGGGCTCGGGCAGCGGCAGGCTGGGGAAGGTGCTGTGCAAGGCCAGCTTGGCGACTTGCAGGTCGGCTTCGGCACGCAGGGCGGCGGCTCGGGCCTGTGCCAGGGCCGCCTCGGCGGCGACCTGGTCACGGCGCGCCGCATCGCCAAGTGCGAGTCGGCGCCCGATCGCCTGATAGTCGCGTTCCCAGCTGGCCACCTGGGCATGCTGCTCCGCCACCGCGGCACGCGCACGCTGCCAACCTGTCCATAGTGTCAACAGGCGACGCGCGCCGGCATGATAGGTGTCGGCCAGCGCCAGTTGCGCAGCCTCGGCGCCGGCGGCACCGATCTCGCGGTCCAGGCGCGCCTTGTGCGGCCAGCGTACACCGCGGCTGAGGTCGGCTTCCCATTCGTTGTACGTGGGGCCGCCCTGGATCGTCCGGCGCTGCGGAATCATGAGCAGGGTCGTCTCGTGGCTGCCGACGTTGCGCAGCCGCGCGTCGGCTTCGGCACGCGACAGCTGCGCCATCGCGGCCTGGATCTCGGGCATGCGGGCGATCGCCGGCAGTGCCACTTCCTCGGCCGGTAGTTGCAGGGACGGCGTCGCCGCAGCCGTGGTCTGGGCCGCCAGTGCCGCGGGCAGCATGGCCAGGCCAGCCAGCGCGCCAAGCCAGGGCTTCATGCGAGCCTCCCCATGCTGTCGACAGGCTCGACCCACCAGACGATGTCGGGATGCGGCATGCGTTCACGCAGTTGCTGCAATACCCGCGTGACGTCTTCGGCAGGCAGGACCAGCCAGGCCATGCGCCGCTCGATGCGGCCGCGCACGCGCTCGCGCACGCTGGCGCCGTCGAAGCGCTCGCCGTGCCCGGACACGGCCATGGTGGTGAAGCCGGGCAGCGCCGGACGCAGGTCCAGCAGGGTTTCCAGCAGGGCCTCGCCGAGGTCGTCAGGGACGAGCAGGGTCAGGCGCTTCAGGCTCTGGTTCATCATCCACTCCTGCCATGGGCGGGGGCGCCGAAGCGGCGGAACAATGTCGGCAGCAGCAACAGGGTGAGCGCCGTGCACGTCACCAGTCCGCTGATCACCACGATCGCCAGTGGCCGCTGCACTTCCGAGCCAGGGCCGGAGGCGAACAGCAGCGGTACCAGCGCCAGGGCGGCGATGGAGGCGGTCATCAGCACCGGGCGCAGGCGGCGCATCGCGCCTTCGCGCACGACCTGGTCGAGCGGCATGCCGGTGGCTGCAAGCTGGTTGAAGTAGGCCACCAGCACCAGGCCGTTGAGCACGGCAATGCCGAGCAGGGCGATGAAGCCGACCGAGGCCGGTACCGACAGGTACTGGCCGGACAACCACAGTGCGACGATGCCGCCGACCAGCGCGAACGGAATGTTGAACAGGATCAGCAGCGCCTGGCGCACGGAGCCGAACGTCGAGAACAGCACCAGGAAGATCAGGGCCAGGGCCAACGGCACGACCAGTGCCAGGCGCGCCGCCGCTCGCTGCTGGTTCTCGAACTGGCCGCCCCAGGTGATGCTGTAGCCGGCTGGCAGATGGATGTCGCGCGCGACCGCGGCGCGGACCTCCTCGACGAAGCCAACAAGGTCACGGCCGGCCACGTTGGCCTGGACCAGCACGAAGCGCGAGCCATCCTCACGGCGAATCTGCATCGGCCCGGTGGTGGGGTCGATCGTGGCAATACGCGCCAGGGGCACCTGGTTGCCGTCGGTGGTGGCAAGGTTGACGCGCTCGAACATGGCCGGGGTGTCGGCCAGACGGGTTTCGCCGCGCACGATCACCGGCACGCGGCGCTGCTCCTCAAGCACGGTGCCGGCGGGAAGCCCTTCGAGCTGGCCGCGCAGCTCGTCCTGCACCGCTTCCACATCCAGGCCGTAACGCCCGGCAGCCTGGCGGTCGATGCGCACACCGAGATAGCGCATGCCTTCCTGGGTTTGCGCAATCACATCCTGGCTGCCGCGGGTCTGCTCCATGGTGGTGGTGATGCGGTTGGCGATCTGATTGAGGGTGCCGAGATCGGGGCCGAACACCTTCACCGCGACATCACCACGGCTGCCGGTGAGCATTTCCGACACACGCATCTGGATCGGCTGGGTAAAGCCGTATTCGATTCCCGGGAAGTCGTCCATGACCTGACGCAGTTGGTCCTCCAGCCACGTCTTGTCACGTACGCGCCAGTCCTTCTTGGGCTTGAGCTGCAGGAACACGTCTGATTCGTTGAGTCCCATCGGGTCCAGGCCCAGCTCGTCGGAGCCAACGCGCGAGATCACGTGCAGGACCTCGGGCACGCGCTGCATGATCGCCCGCTCGATGGCCAGATCCTGCTGCATCGAGGCATCCAGGCTGATGGATGGCTGCTTGACGGTCTGGATCAGCAGGTCGCCCTCATCCATCACCGGCATGAAGGTCTTGCCTATCGCCAGGTACGCAACCACACCAATCGCAAGCAGTCCGGCGGCGATCATGCCGACCCAGCGCGCGTGCCCCAGCGACCAGTCCAGCAGCGGCCGGTAGCCGCGCGTGATCCGGCGCATCAGCCAGGGTTCCCCGTGCGGCCGTTCCGGCAGCAGGTATGAACAGAGCACCGGCACCACGGTCATCGACAGCAGTAGCGAGGCGGCCAGGGCGAAGATGATGGTCAAGGCCACCGGCCCGAAGAGCTTGCCTTCCAGGCCCTGCAGTGAAAGCAGCGGCATGAATACCAGACAGATGATGATGATGCCGGACACCACCGGCTGCGCCACTTCGCCGACTGCGCGGTAGACGCGATGCAGCTTGGGCGGCGCCCCGCCATCGTGTCCGGGCACGAGGTGGTTGACGGTGTTCTCGACCACCACCACGGCGGCGTCGACCAGCAGGCCGATCGCAATGGCAAGCCCGCCGAGGCTCATCAGGTTGGCGCTCATGCCGAAGCCATGCATGAGCGCAATGGCCATGAGCACGGCGAGTGGCAAGGTGAGAGAAACCACGATTGCCGCGCGGACGTCGCCCAGGAACAACAGCAACAGGATCACCACCAGCACGGTGGCCTCGATGAGTGCGCTGCGCACGGTGCCGACCGCGCGCTCGATCAACGCCCCACGATCATAGAAGACCTCGATGCGCGCGCCCTTGGGCAGGGCCGATTCCAGCTCGACCAGGCGCGCGCGCACGGCATCGACCACCTTTGAGGCATCGGCACCGCGCAAACCGACCACCAGCCCTTCGACCGCCTCGCCGACGCCGTCGCGGGTCACTGCACCGTAGCGGGTCAGGCTGCCATAGCTCACTGTGGCCAGATCCGACACGCGCAGCGGCATGCCGTCACGCGTGGCCACCACCACTTGGCGCAGGTCGTCCAGGCTGTGCACCGCACCCTCGGCGCGCACGATCAGCGCATCATCACCCTCGCGCAGGCGGCCAGAACCGTCGTTGCGGTTGTTGCGCAGCACGGCGTCCGACACGTCGCGGAAGTGCAGCCCGGCGGCCGACAAGCGTGCGCGGTCGGGTGTGACGAGGAAGCTCCGGACCTCGCCACCAAGTGCATTGAGGTCGGCAACGCCGGGAATCGTGCGCAGCGCCGGGCGGATGGTCCAATCCAGCAAGGTGCGTCGCTCGGCCAAGCTCAGCCCACCACCCTCGATGGTGAACATGAACATGTCCGACAACGGCGTGGCGATGGGCGCCAGGCCACCATTGACGCCGGCGGGCATCACATCGGCGACGTTGCCAAAGCGCTCGGAGACCTGCTGCCGCGCCCAGTAGAGATCGGTGCCTTCGTCGAAATCCAGGGTGATGTCGGCCAGCGCGTACTTTGAGATCGAGCGCAGCAGGTGCGCGTGTTCGATACCGAGGAGTTCCATTTCCAGTGGCGCCACCACCCGCGCCTCGACTTCCTCCGGCGTCATGCCCGGGGCCTTCAGGATCAGCTTGACCTGGGTCGGGGCAATGGCCGGATAGGCGTCGATGGGCAGATTGAGATAGGCCCACACCCCGCCCCCGGCCATGGCCAATGCCGCCACCAGTACCAGCAGGCGTTGCGCCAGCGAAAATCCGATCAGGCGTTGCAGCATGTCAGTTGCCGCCCGTCAGCATGGCCTTGAGTGCACCGGCGCCGCTCAACACCACCCGGGTATCCGTGGTCAGCGGTGCCAGCACGACGCTTTGACCGTCGGCGGCCTGCGCCAGCAGGGTGACCTTGGTCGGCGCGAAGCCGTCGGCGCGCTCGACGAAGAGGAGGCGTTCGCCGCCGTTTTCGGTGAGTGCACCTGCCGGCACGTGCCACGCATTCCTGGGCGCGGGCAGCAGCAGCGTGGCGCTGGTCTGCTGGCCCGGCAACAGGTGTTCGCCGCGCAGGCTGGCGCGTACCAATACGGTCTGGCTGGCCGTATGCACGGCTGCGCCGACCTCATCGACGGTGCCGGTCGCGCCATCGTCGGTGCGCACCTGCAGCCCGGTACGCAGCTGCGCCGCGTAACGGGAAGGTATCTGCATTTCCAGCGTGGCCACGCCGGGCTTGGCGACGATGAAGGCCTTGCTCAGTGCCGCCACCGGTTCGCCCAGGCGCAGGTCGCGCTCGATCACCACTCCGTCCAGCGGTGCGCGCAACTCATAGGTGCCGGGTGGGGCGCCGGGCGCCTGCGGGGCCATGGCCGTGGCCGCCTGGAGCTCGCGCAGGTGGGCGGCTGCGCTGTCGCGTTGGGCCAATGCGGTTTGCACGCGGGCAGCGGGGATGATGCCTTCTTCCAGCAGTTGCCGGTCGCGGGTGGCCTGCGCCTCGGCGACGCGGAAGTCGCCGCGTGCGGCGGCCAGGTCGGCGCCCAGGGTCATCGCCTCGCGGCTCTGGATGCGCGCCAGGGGCTGACCGCGGCGTACGGCCTCGCCTTCGCGCGCCAGGATGGCCGTCGTCAGGCCGCCGAAGGGCGCGCTCACCACCGTGCTGTCCTGCAGCGGGGGAAGCACCGTTGCAGGCAGGCCTTCGAGCGGCACCTGCGCAGCGGCCGGCACGGTGCCTACCTTGATGCCCAGGGCCTGGGTCTGCGCCGCGCTCAGCTTGAGCACAGACTGCGCCGCGAGCGGAGCTGCGAGCAGGGCCAGCAGTACGCCGACCGGCAACCAACGATGCATGCCACCACCTCACGGCTGGATATCCGGCCGCAAGCATGCGCACTCCTGCTTTGAACAAGCTTAAATTTGATCAAAGGTCTTGAGAGCTTTCGCGCGCCGAAGGCGCACGAAGCGCTGTTGGAGCTCTTGAGCCGATGAAGGCCCGGCGCAAGCCGCACACCGGGCGGTGGTCAGGCGGGCAGATTCAGCAGGCGCAGGTCGGCGAGCGTCACCGTCAGCGTGCCGGCGTCAAGCCGGAACTCAAGGCGTTGCCCGAGCAATTCTGCCAGCCCTTGGGCGAGAGCCAACCCCAATCCGCCGTGGTCGCCGGAAGTGCGGTCCGGCGATTTGCGCCAGAAGCGTTCGCCGAGTCGATGCAGATCCTCCGGTGCCAGTTCGGGAGCTGGATTGCTGACGGCAATGCGCGCACCCACCCCGTCCTGGACGAGCCGGACGGACACCGTGCAGCCTGTTGGAGCGTAGGTGGCGGCGTTCAGCAGCACATTGTCGAGGATGCGTTCGAGCAGCGCCGGATCGCTTTCGATCCAGCACTCGGCGGGTGCGTCCAGTGTGAACGACACGGCTCGTTGCGTGCCCACGCGTTCGGCCGACCCCAGCATGTGGCGCAACAGGTCGGCCAGGTCGAGTGGTTCGGTCTGGACCTCCTGCAGGCCGGATTCGTAGCGCGACAGCGAAAGCAAGCCGTCGATGGATCGCGCCATGCGCTCGGCCGAAGCCAGCGCGCCATCCAGCGCCGGCGATGCGGGAGCGTCGCGGCGCGCCAGTTCCACCGCCGTGCGGATCTCGGCCAGCGGCGTGCGCAGTTCGTGCGCGACGTCGTGGGCGAAGCGGCGTTCACGCTGCAGGGCCTGGCTGAGGCGCGCAAAGGCGGCGTTCAAGGTGTCGGCCAGCGGACGCAGCTCGCGGGCCAGTTGCGCACTGGGCAGGACCAGGGTTTCCGAAGTGCGCTGCACCGTGCTGCCGAACGCCAGCAGCGGCCGCAACCCGGCACGGACGCTCAACACGGCGAGCAGCACCGCAACCAGCGCGGTCATCACCGCGGCGGTGGTCAGGGCCACGTGCAGGCCGTGCTCGAGCGCGTCGATCTGCTCGCGCTCTTCGGCCACTGCGAGGATCGCGTCGCCGGCGCGACCCTGCAAGGTCACGCGCAGCGCGACCGCCCGCCCATGATGCAGATCCGGAAGCGCGAGGTCGTAGAAGTACGGTTCATTGGCCGGGACACCGGTGGGCCGGACCAGGTTGGCGGCGTCGTTGCTGTCCGAGGCCAGCAGCGTGCGCCCCTGCGCATCCCACAGCTGCAGGAAGTCGGTATGTTCGCCGCCGGCGTATTCCGGGCTCATGGCCTGCAGCTGGGCCAGCGCCTCGCCGGCCGGGTGCGACTCCAGCAGTACCGCGATCGCGTGCGCCCTGGCGCGCAAGGCGTTGTCCAGATAGCCGTGGGCGCTGCGGTCGATGCTCCGGTCGAGCATCACGAACAGCACCATCATCAGTGCCGCCAGGCCGACGCCGAGGAACAGCAGCAGGCGGACGTGGATCGACAGCGGCCGGGACTTACGCGACCACATAGCCGTAGCCCCGCCGGGTCTCCACCAGCCTGGTGACGCCCGCCTTGGCGAGCTTGGTGCGCAGCGTGCTGACCAGCACCTCGATCACCTTGTCCGAGGCCTCGCTGCGCGCGTCGTACAGGCGCTCGAACAGCGTGGTGCGCGCAAACACGCGGCCGCGCTCCATGCACAGTGCTTCCAGCAGCGCGTATTCCTTCGGCGTGAGCGCCAGCGGGTTGCCAGCCACCCGGGCCTGGCGTGCGCGCGGATCGATTTCCAGCGCGCCCACGCGCAGGGTCGGCTCGGACGCCACGCGGCGTCGCGCCAACGCCAGCAGACGCGCGATCAGCTCGTCGTAGGCAAAAGGCTTGACCAGGTAGTCGTCGGCACCCAGATGCAGCGCCTCGACACGATCGCCCACCTGGTCACGTGCGGACAGCACCAGCACCCGCGGTCGCGGCTCGCGCCCATGCAGCCAGCGCAGCACGCTCCAGCCGTCCACCCGCGGCAACATCAGATCCAGTACCACGGTGTCGTACGCATAGCTGGTCAGGAATTCCTGCGCCTGCGCGCCATCCACCGCCAGGTCGACGGCGTAGCCATCCCGGGTGAGGGCCTCGCGCAGATCGCGCCCGAGGTTTGCCGAGTCTTCGACCACGAGCAAGCGCACGGCGGGACTCCGCTTTCATCGACGAATGACGCAACTTAGCATCCCGCGGGGCGCGCGTGGCTGCGACGCGGTGGCGCAGCTGGCAGCCCGACCGCTTTCGCTCACCCCCTGGGTTTGGGGGCGTAACCGCGACGCCATCGCCGAGCCGCTGGGGCCTGTGCCGGTCGTGGGTGGACTTGGGACACAATAGGATCACTCCCGCGCGATCGGGCCCATGCCATGAGCACGTACAACCTCGACGCCTTCGTGAAGCCAGCCTCCGTGGCCCTGGTTGGTGCCAGCCGACGAGCGGGCTCGGTGGGTGCTGTTTCCGCGCGCAACCTGCGCTCGTTTCCGGGGCCCAAGTTCCTGGTCAATCCGCATTTGCAGGCCGATGCGGCGGCGGGCGTGTATTGCCAGGTGACAGACCTGCCGGCAGCACCGGACCTGGCCGTCATCGCCGTCCCGGCAGCGGGAGTGCCCGGGGTGGTCGCCGACCTGGGTCGGCTCGGCACGCGGGCCGCCGTGGTGCTGTCGGCCGGGTTTGCCGAGTCCTCGGCAGGTGATGCCGGGCGCAGCTTGCGTGACGAGCTGCTGGCTGCCGCGCACGCCACCGGCATGCGCATCCTGGGACCCAACGGCATCGGCATGCTGGCGCCGCACGCGGGGCTCAATGCCGGCTTTGCCCAGGCATTGCCGCCGCGCGGGCAGCTTGCGCTGCTGTCGCAGTCGGGTGCGGTGCTGACCACGATGATCGACTGGGCCTGTTCCCGCGAGGTCGGTTTTTCCGCGCTGGTCTCGCTGGGCGAGATGGCCGAGGTGGACGTTGCCGACTGGCTCGATTACCTGGCGACCGAGCCGGGTACGCGGGCCATCCTGCTGTACCTGGAGAGCGTCCACGACGCGCGCAAGTTCATGTCCGCGGCGCGGCACGCCGCGCGGCTCAAGCCGGTGATCATCCTGAAGTCGGGACGCAGCCCGGCCGCGGCCAAGGCGGCAGCCTCGCACAGCGGTGCACTGGCCGGCGGCGACGCGGTGTTCGACGCCGCCTGCCGGCGTGCCGGCATCCAGCGCGTGGCTACCCTGCTGCACATGCTGGATGCGGCCGAGATCCTGGCCCGCCCGCGACACCTGGGCGGTGACCGTCTGGCCCTGCTCACCAATGGCGGCGGCATGGGCGTGCTCGCGGCGGACCAGCTGCTCGATTCGGGTGGCCGGCTGGCGACGCTGCGTGAGGCGACGTGCGCGGCGCTGGACGCCGTCCTGCCGGCGGCGTGGTCGCACGGCAATCCGGTCGACATCGTGGGCGATGCGGGACCGGGGCGCTATCGCGCCGCGCTCGACGTGCTGCTCGCGGCGCCGGAAGTCGATGCGGTGGCGACCATGTATTGCCCCACCGGCCTGGGCGATGCCGCGGCCGCGGCCGGTGGCGTGGTGGCGGCACTCGACGCGGGCTCGGCGCACAAGCCGGTGCTGGCGGCCTGGCTCGGCCCGGTGGCCGAGGCGGCGGCGCGGGCGCCGTTTGCGGCCGCCGGCATTCCCGGCTTCGGCACGCCGGAAGCACTGGTGCGCGGGTTCATGCAATTGGTCGATCGGCAGCGCCAGCAAATCCAGCTGAGCGAAACCGTACCGGCGTTCCCCCTGCGCGGCGCGGCCAACCGCGACGAAGTGCGCCAGCTCATCGATGGCTGGCTGCGCGACGGGGTCGAGTGGCTGGACGAGGCCGATGCCAAGCTGCTGCTGGCCAGCGCCGGCTTCGAGGTCAACGCGACCCGGCGCGCCGCGACGGCGGACGAGGCCCGGTTGGCGGCGCAGGCCATCCCCGGGCCGTATGCGGTCAAGATCCTGTCCCCCGACCTGTTGCACAAGAGCGACGTGGGTGGGGTCGCGCTCAACGTGGAAAGTGCCGACGAAGTGGCGCGGGTGGCGGCCGGCATGATCGAGCGCCTGCACACCGCCTATCCGCAGGCGCGCCTGTCCGGGGTTTCGGTGCAGACCATGGTCATGCGTACAGACGCGCGCGAGTTGATCGCTGGCCTGACCATGGATCCGATCTTCGGCCCGGTGATCGTGTTCGGTGCCGGTGGCGTGGCAGTCGAGGCCATGGACGACACCGCGCTGGCGCTGCCGCCGCTCAATGTGAACCTGGCGCGCGACCTGGTCGCGCAGACGCGCATTTCCCGCGTGCTGGCCGGCGCCAAGGGCCGCCTGCGGCCGGCTGACCTGCCACGGCTGTACGCGTTGTTGATACGCCTGAGCGAACTGGTGTGCGAGTTTCCCGAGATCGTGGACCTCGACCTCAACCCCATCCTGCTCAATCCGGAAGGCTGCATCGCCATCGATGCCCGGGTCCGGCTCCGCGCCGTGCCTCCCGGTACGCCCAGCCGGCTGGCGATCGTGCCTTATCCGCGCGAGCTGGAGCAGCCGTTCGTGCTGCCCGACGGCAGCCGCTGCCTGCTGCGCCCGATCCGCGCCGAGGACGAGCTGCCGATGCGCGAGGCCTTCCGCCAGCTGTCGCCGGAGCGCCGCTACATGCGCATGTTTGCCGCGCTCGACGAGCTGCCGCACGAGCTGGCGGCGCGGGCCACGCAGATCGACTATGACCGCGAAATAGCCTTCGTCATCGCGCAGGACAAGCCGGCCGGCGAGGCGGCCCTGTACGGCGGCGTGCGCCTGCTCAGCGACGCCAACCGCGAGCGCGGCGAGTTCGCCATCACCCTCATCGACCCCCTGGTTGGCCACGGCATCGGACATCGCCTGATGCAGATACTCATCGATTACGCCAAGGGTCTCGGCCTGCGCGAGGTGACGGGCGACGTCCTGGTCGGCAACCAGCCGATGCTGGCCTTGTGCCGCAGCCTGGGCTTCCAACTGGAGCGCCTGGAGGGCGACGTGGTGCGGGCGCATCTCGCCCTGCGCTGAAACACGGCGTTTGATGCCGGTCAATTTGGCGTTGGCCGAAGCCTGCTAGTGTCGCAACCGTAGCCGATTCTCCCGTGGCCAAGTGCCAGGAGCCGGACATGTACAAGACCTTGATGGTGCACCTTGAACTGGATGCCGAGCATGGGCCCTTGCTCGCCGTCGCCGCCGACCTGGCCGAGCGCTTCGATGCCGATGTGGTCGGCATCGTCGCCTGCCAGCTGGTACCCCTGGTCGTCGGCCACGGCATGGTGCCGGTGCAGGTGTTCGAAAGCGATCGGACCGAGATCGAGGCCCAGATGGGCCAAGCCGAGCAGGTCTTTCGCGCCGCGTTGGCCAAGCGCGCCGGACGCGTGCATTGGCTGGGCCTGCTGACCGCGGGGCCACCGACGGATGCGGTCGTGGAGCAGATGCGCGGTGCCGATCTGCTGATCACGGCGATCGATGCACAGGCTGGTTGGCCCGGTCCGGGCCGGCGCGTCGACGTGGAGGACCTGGTGATGCGCCTCGGCCGCCCGGCCCTGGTCGTGCCGGCACGCGCGCACAGCCTGGTGCCGGAGCGCATCCTGGTTGGCTGGAAGGACACGCGCGAGACGCGGGGGGCCGTGACTGATGCGCTGCCGCTGCTGCGCCTGGCCAAGCAGGTCGTCGTCGCCGAGGTGGTCACCCAGGAGACGCAACTGCCGGCGGCGCGCACGCATACTGGAGAGGTATGCACCTGGCTGCAACGGCATGGCGTCGTCGCCGAACCGCTGGCCCTGGCCACCGGCGACCAGTACGTGGTGTCGCTGGATGCCATTGCCGAGCAGGTTGGCGCCGACCTGATCGTCGCCGGTGCCTATGGACACAGCCGCATGCGCGAATGGGCGCTGGGCGGCGTGACCCGTGACTTGCTGAAGTATTCCAGGCGCTGCTCGCTGCTGTCGCACTGAAAAGGCACAACCGGCATCGACCGTGGGATGCGACAGACGGATGAAAGTGGGGTCAGAGTGGACTTTCGGCAGATGGTCCAACGGATTCCCCGCCCCTTGTGCCGAAAGCCCACTCTGACCCCCTTGCGCACGACGACACCCTGCGGCGCATGCTGCCGCGACACCGCTTCGGCGGCGCGATACCGCCGGTCGAGTGGATGCGAGCCGTGGCTCACGGTGCACGATGGTGGCTCAGCCGCGCAGGCTGCGCACCAGCATCAGGATCGCCACGGCGGCGATGGCCAGCGCGAAAATCAGGTTCAGGGCGCCGCGGGTCCGTGCCAGGCGCGTCGCGGCCAGCGCGCCCAGCCAGCCGCCGACGGCACCGCCAAGGATGAACTCGGCGGTGATCCCCCAGGCGACCAGACCGGAGCGCGCGTAGTTGACCGCGGCGGTGAGGCCAAAGGCGCCCACCGCGAACAGCGAGGTACCGATCGCCTGGATGATCTCCATGCCGCTGGCGAACATCAGCCCCGGCACGATCAGGAAGCCGCCGCCGATGCCGAAGAAGCCGGCCAGGCTGCCGGTACCCAGGCCCACGGCGCCGAGCCGCGGGTACATGCCGGGCAGCGGATAGCGATCGTCCTGGCCGCGTCGGCCACGCAGCATGAAACCGGCCACGACCAGCATCAACAGCGCGAACAGGATCAGCAGGTGGCGGCCGTCGACCGCCTTGCCCAGGCTGGAGCCGGCAAACGCACCGAGCACGCCGGCGGCGGCAAATGCGAACGCCGCCTTCCAGCGCACATGGCCGGCGCGCGCGTGCGGGATCAGGTTGGCAAACGCGTTGACCGACACCGCCAGGGCGCTGGTGCCGATGGCCAGGTGCGGATCGTGGACGCCCACTACATACAGCAGCAAAGGCACGGCAAGGATCGAGCCGCCGCCACCGATCAAGGCCAGCGAGAAGCCCACCAGTGAGCCACAAGCCACGGCGAGGGCGGCCTGCAGGAGCGCGGGATCAGTCATGCCGGCGTGGGGCGCAGGGGACGAAAGGCACGCTCAGAGGACGTCCAGCGGGATCTTCAGGTAGTGCGTGCCGTTGTCCTCCGCAGGCGGGAAATGGCCGGCGCGCATGTTCACCTGCACGGCGGGCAGCAGCAGCTGCGGCAGCTTCAGCGTGGCATCGCGGCGGTTGCGCATGGCCACGAACCCGGCTTCGTCGATGCCGTCATGGATGTGGATGTTGCGCTCCCGCTCGGCGGCCACCGTGGTTTCATGCGCGTACTCGTCGCGACCCGGTGCCTTGTAGTCGTGGCACAGGAAGACTCGCGTCGCGCTGGGCAGGGCGAAGATGCGGCGGATCGAGCGGTACAACGTGGCCGCGTCGCCGCCGGGGAAATCGCAGCGGGCGGTACCGTAGTCGGGCATGAACAGCGTGTCCCCCACGAACGCGGCATCACCGATCACGTGGGTCATGCAGGCCGGGGTGTGCCCAGGCGTGTGCAGTGCGGTGGCGGCGATGTGGCCCACCTGGTAGCGCTCACCGTCGGTGAACAGGTGGTCGAACTGGCTGCCGTCGCGGGCAAAGCCGTCGCCGGCGTTGAACAGCGTGCCGAACGTGTCCTGCACGTCGCGGATGTGCTCGCCGATCGCCAGTTTGCCGCCCAGCTGGCTGCGCACATAGGGCGCGGCAGAGAGATGGTCGGCGTGCACGTGGGTCTCCAGCACCCAGGTCACCGTCAGCTCCCGGTTCTTGGCGAAGGCAATGAGCTGGTCGACGGACTGGTGGTCGCTACGCCCGGATGCCGCCTCGTAGTCCAGCACCGGGTCGATCACCGCGGCTTCGCGCGTGGCCGGGTCCCAGGCGATGTAGCTGAAGGTGCTGCTGGCGTGGTGGAAGAACGCCTCTACTTCAGGAGCGGACATCGACTTCTCTCCATGCCATGGCCCGGCAGCGACCCCGCTGGCGGTCGGAATCAACGGGTGGCCTTGCGCCGGCGCGCAGGCGGTGCCGCAGTGCAGTAGATATCGTACAGCGTGGCGATGATCTGCCCGGCCGGACCGGGCTCGAGCGCATACCAGATGGTCTGCGACTCGCGCCGCGTGCACACCAGGCCTTCGCTGCGCAGCCGGGCCAGATGTTGCGACAGCGCCGACTGGGCCAGGTCGGGCAGGCGTTCGTTGATCTGCCCCACCGACATCTCACCATCGGCCAGAAGGCACAGCACGCGCAGGCGTTGCGCGTTGCCCAGGGCCTTGAGCAGGCGCGAGGCGTCCTCGGCGCGGGCCTGCATGGCCCCCAGGTCGGCATGGTTCGGCAAAGGCATGCTCACGCGTCCGGTCTCCGTAGGTCGGCTGCTGCAGGTATTGACCTTAGCACGCGTTACTAAATAAGATAACGCTAATGTAGTAAACACTATTGCAGAGGTTGATTCCGATCAAGTCGGTGTTGCAAGTACGTACCTATGGTGGGGCCGCCCTCGGTCACGGTGGGCGGGCTTGTCGCCATACATCACGCGGAGTGTCGAATCATGGCAAGGATCATCATCCTGGGCGCTGGTCTGGCCGGCATGTCGGCGGCCTACGAGATTCGCGAGGCCGTGGGTCGCGGACATGCGATCACCGTGGTCGGCGATGGAGCGGAGTTCAATTTCACGCCGTCCAACCCCTGGGTCGCCGTGGGCTGGCGCCCGCAGGATGCGATCCGGGTCAAGGTCCGGGAGCCGCTGGCCCGGCATGGCATCGACTTCATCGACGTCCGGGCCAGCCGTGTGCACCCGGCCGACAACCTGGTCGAGCTGGTCGACGGGCGCAGGCTGGACTATGACTACCTGGTGATCACCACCGGCCCGCGTCTGGCTTTCGAGCGCGTTCCGGGCAGTGGTCCGGACGGCCACTCGCAGTCGATCTGCACCGGGCCGCATGCGCAGCAGGCCTGGGTGGCGTATCAGGAATTCCTGAAACACCCGGGACCGGTGGTCATCGCCGCCGCCCAGGGTGCCAGCTGCTTCGGCCCGGCCTACGAGTTCGCCATGATCGTGGATACCGACCTGCGCCGGCGCAAGCAGCGCGACCGCGTGCCGATGACCTACGTCACTTCCGAACCCTACGTTGGCCACATGGGCCTGGGCGGCATCGGCGATTCCAAGGGCCTGCTCGAATCGGAGCTGCGGCAGCGGCATATCAAATGGATCACCAATGCGCGGGTGACCTCAGTGGAGTCCGGCAAGCTCAACGTCGAGCAGCTCGATGAGCATGGCGGCGTGCGGGAGAACCACGCGCTGCCGTTCGCGTTCTCGATGTTGTTGCCGTCGTTTGCCGGCGTCGACGCAGTGCAGGGCATCGAGGGCCTGGTCAACCCGGGCGGCTTCGTGCTGATCGACGCCTTCCAGCGCAACCCGACCTACCCCAACGTGTACGCCGCAGGCGTGTGTGTGGCCATCCCGCCAGTCGAGGTCACGCCGGTACCCACTGGCGCGCCCAAGACCGGCTTGATGATCGAATCGATGATCGCGGCCATCGCACACAACCTGCGCGATGCCCTTGCCGGCCGTCCGCCGCAGGCGCGCGCCACCTGGAACGCGATGTGCCTCGCTGACATGGGCGATCGCGGCTTTGCCTTCATCGCCTTGCCGCAGATTCCCCCGCGCAATGTGACCAAGGCCATGGTGGGCAAGTGGGTACACCTGGCCAAGGTGGCCTACGAAAAATACTTCCTGCGCAAGATGCGCAAGGGCAAGGCCTACCCGAGCTACGAGAAACACATCATGGAGGCGTTCGGCATCACGCGCCTGAAGCAGGACCTCAAGCCGGACTGATGCCGCCACCTTCCGCTCTGTCCATTGAACGCTGGAGAACAACATGAGCATTGAACGTACGGTACTGGCCTTTGCCGGGGCGATGATCCTGATCAGCCTGGGCCTGGCCCACTTCGTGGCGCCGGGCTGGCTGTGGCTGACCGCCTTCGTCGGCCTGAACCTGTTCCAGTCCGCGTTCACCGGCTTCTGCCCGCTGGCGAAGGTGCTGAAAAAGCTGGGCCTGAAGCCGGGTTGCGCCTTTGCGCGCTGAGCCACCGCAGCATCCATCCGTGAGGTCACCATGTATTACATCGTCGAGTCGGGGAAAACCTTTGCCCAGGCGGTCAGCGATCTGGACGCGGCCGTCCGTCGTCACCAATTCGGCGTGCTGCATGTGCACGATCTGGGCACCACCTTGCGCGGCAAGGGCCAGTCCTTTGCCGGCGAGTGCAAGGTGTTCGAGGTGTGCAGCCCGGCGCAGGCAGCCAAGGTTCTGGCCAGCGACCTGCGCCTGAACATGGCGCTGCCGTGCCGGATCTCCGTCTACACCGAAGGCGACGCGACGCGCATCGGCATGCTCAGGCCGGTGCCGATGCTGGGCATGCTGTCCGCCGACCCAACCCTGGCCGCCATCGCCCAGGAAGTCGAGCGCGCCACCATGCAGATGATCGACGAGGCGGCATGAGCGTGCCCCGCGGCCTGCGCTGGATCACGCTCGCGACAGCCGGTGTGCTGCTGGCCGGCTGCGCGGCGCCGTCACCACCGGACCATGCCGGGTCTCCACCGGAGCTCGCCACGCTGGTGGTGCAGGCGCAGGTGGCGCCGCGCGCGCAGACCTGGGACGGCGTGGTCGAGGCGGTGCAGCAGGTGACGATCACCGCGCAGACCAATGCGCGGGTCACTGCGCTGCCCTATGACGTGGGCGACAAGGTGGGCAAAGGCGCGGTGCTGGCGCGCTTCAGCGCGGTCGAGCAGCAATCGGCGCGCGACAGCGCACAGGCGCAGGTGGCCTCGGCGCAGGCCGCCTATCGCGACGCGCAGGCGTCCTTCGAGCGCATCGCCACGGTCTACGGACAGGGTTATGTGTCCACGGCGCAGATGGATCAGCAGCGTGCCGCGCGCGATGCGGCCAAGGCCGCGCTGCAGGCGGCGCAGGCGCAGGCGCAGGCCGCTGGCCAGCAACTCGACTACACCGTATTGCGGGCGCCGTTTGCCGGCGTGCTCACGCAGCGCTACGTGCACGTGGGGCAGGCCGTGCAGTCCGGGCCACCGTCGCCGCAGCCGCTGCTGCAGTTGCAGGCGCTGGACGCACTGCGCGTGACGGTGCAGGTTCCGCAGGGCGCGGCGGCCGTGATCCGGCGTGATCCGGTCGCCGAGGTGGCGATCGGCGGGCAGCGCCTTGCGGCCGGCCGGGTCGAAGTGCTGCCGTATGCCGATCCACTGACCCACAGCGTCACCGTGCGCGTCGCGCTGCCGGCGGATCTGGGCGGCCTGTATCCGGGAGTCACTGCCAAGGTGACGTTTGCCGGCGGTGAGGCGACGCGCCTGCTGGTGCCGCTGACGAGCGTGGTCGAGCGCGGAGAGTTGGTCGCGGTCTACGTGGTTGGCGCCGACGCGGTCACCCTGCGTCAGGTGCGCCTGGGCCAGCGTGAGGGCGGGCAGGTCGAAGTGTTGGCTGGACTCGGCGCCGGCGAGCGCGTGGCCAGCGATCCGGCGGCGGCCATGAACTGGCTGGTCAAGCGGCATGCGGCGGGCGCCAGCGGCCATGGCTGACCCACAGCGGCTCGGCATCTCCGGGCGCATCGCCCGCGCCTTCCAGGCCGCGCAGCTCACGCCCTTGCTGGCGCTGGCGGCCCTGCTGTTGGGCATCGGCGCGGCCATCATCACGCCCAAGGAGGAGGACCCGCAGATCGAGGTGACCATGGCCAACGTGCTGGTGCCGTATCCCGGGGCCAGCGTGCGCAGCGTGGAGAACCTGGTCAGCTTTCCGCTCGAGCAGCAGCTGACGGCGATCAAGGGTGTCAAACACGTGTACTCGGTGAGCCGGCCGGGCATGGCGGTGCTGACCGTGGAATTCCAGGTCGGCGTGCCGCGCCAGCAGGCGCTGGTCGACCTGTACAACCAGATCTATTCCCATGCCGACTGGATTCCTCCGGGTCTCGGCGTCGGCCAGCCGCTGGTCAAACCCTACGGCATCGACGATGTGCCGATGCTGGCCCTCACCCTGTGGTCGGACCGGCCCGAGACCACCGCAGGCCAGCTGGCCAAGGTTGCGCACACGCTGGAGACCGAGCTCAAGCGCATCCCCGGCACGCGCGACGTCTACACCATCGGCGCGCCCGACCGTGCGGTGATGGTCGAGCTCGATCCGGCCAGGCTGGCCGCCTACCAGCTCAGCGTGGGCGACCTGGCCAATGTCCTGCGCGCCGCCAATGTCGCCGCCGATGTGGGCAGCATGGTGGCCGGCAACCGCGACCTGCCGGTCAAGGCCGGCAGTCTGCTGATGCAGGCCGGGGACGTGGCGCAACTGGTGATCGGCGCGCGCGATGGCCATCCGCTGCATCTGTCCGATGTGGCCACCGTGACTGCCAGTCACGACCACCTCACGCAGCTGGTGTCCTTTGGCACCCCGCCTGGGCGCGCCGGGCCACGGACCGGGCTGACTCCGGCGGTGACCATCGCCGTCGCCAAGAAGAGTGGCACCAACGCGCACGACATTGCCGGAGCCATCCGCGACCGCCTGCAGGCGCTGCAGGGCGTGGCCATTCCCGAGGGCGTGCAGGTCACGCTGACCCGCGACTATGGGCAGACGGCCAATACCAAGGCCGACGAACTGCTGTTGCACCTGGCCCTGGCGGCGATGGCCGTGGTGCTGCTGGTGCTGGTGGCACTGGGTTGGCGCGAGGCGGTGGTGGTCGGCACCTCCGTGGTGGTGACCCTGGCCTTGACCCTGTTCGCCTCCTGGGCCATCGGCTTCACCATCAACCGCGTCTCGCTGTTTGCGCTGATCTTTTCCATCGGCATCCTGGTCGACGACGCCATCGTGGTGGTGGAGAACATCCACCGGCACATGGCGCTGGGCGGCAAGCCGCTGCGGGAAGCCATCCCGGCGGCGGTCGACGAGGTCGGCGGCCCGACCATCCTGGCCACCTTCACGGTGATCGCCGCGCTGCTGCCGATGGCCTTCGTCGGCGGCCTGATGGGGCCGTACATGCGGCCCATCCCGATCAATGCCTCGGTGGGCATGCTGATCTCGCTGGCGGTGGCCTTCGTGGTGGCGCCATGGCTTGCCCGGCAGCTGTTGCGCCGTCAGCACCCGGTGGTCGACGACGGTGCTGCGTCGGTTGAGGCAGGCGGGCAGTCGGCGCTCGACCGCTTCCTGCAGGGGCTGTTCAAGCGCGTGATGGGACCGTTCCTGGCGGGCCCCAAGGCGGCGCGCAACCGGCACCGGCTGTTCCTCGGCATGGGCGTGCTGGTGCTGGCGGCGGCCGGCCTGGCCGGGGTCAAGCTGGTGATCCTGAAGATGCTGCCGTTCGACAACAAGTCCGAGTTCCAGGTGGTGCTCGACCTGCCCGAGGGTTCCGCGCTGGAGCAGACCCAGCGCGCGCTGACCGAGCTCGGCCTGGTGCTGGATGGCGTGCCCGAGGTCGCGGACTACCAGCTCTATGCGGGGACGTCGGCGCCGATGAATTTCAACGGCCTGGTGCGCCAGTACTACCTGCGCAGCGAGCCCTGGCAGGGCGACATCCAGGTGAACCTGGTGGACAAGGCCGGGCGCAGGCGCCAGAGCCATGCCATCGCGCTGGCGGTGCGCCCGGCGCTGGCCGCGGTGGCCAAGCGCTTCGACGCGCGCCTGGTGGTGGCCGAGGTGCCGCCCGGCCCGCCGGTGCTGGCGCCGATCGTGGCCGAGATCTACGGGCCGGACCAGGCCGGACAGCGCGCCATGGCCGGCGCGCTGGAGCAGATGTTCGCGGCTACGCCGGGGATCGTGGACGTCAACCGCAGCGTCGAGGACACGCGCGCCACGCGCCAGCTGGTCGAGGTCGACCGCGCGCGCGCGGCGGCGCTGGGCATCAGCCAGGCGGAGATCGTCGCTGCCCTGCGCGCCGGCGTCGGCGGTGAGGCGGCCAGCCATCTCGCCGACGCCAACGCCAGGGTCGCGGTGCCGGTGGTGCTGCGCCTGCCCGCGGCCGACCTGGGTTCGCTGGACGCGGTGCTGGCCTTGCGCGTGCGCAGCGCCGCAGGGGGGCTCGTGCCGCTCTCCGAGCTGGTCACGGTGGTGCGCGAGCCCTGGGCGGACGCGGTCTACCACAAGGACCTGCGCCCCTACACCTTCGTCACCGGCGACGATGCCGGGCCCGAGGACAGCCCGGTCTACGGCATGTTCGCCCTGGTCGCCAAGCTGGCCAGGGCCGGGCTCGACGGCCAGCGCCTGACCCAGGCCTTCGTCAACCCCGCCGCCAGCGACAGCAGCTACTCGATCCACTGGAGCGGCGAATGGGAGATCACCTACGAGACCTTCCGCGACATGGGCATCGCCTACTCGCTCGGCCTGCTGCTGATCTACCTGCTGGTGGTGGCGCACTTCCACAGCTACCTGGTACCGCTGGTGATCATGGCGCCGATCCCGCTCACCGTGATCGGGGTGATGCCCGGGCACTGGCTGCTCGGGGCGCAATTCACCGCCACCTCGATGATCGGCATGATCGCGCTGGCCGGCATCATCGTGCGCAACTCGATCCTGCTGGTGGATTTCATCAACCACGCGCTGGCGCGTGGGGCGGGCCTGGAGCAGGCCGTGGTCCAGGCCGGCGCGGTGCGCGCCAAGCCCATCATCCTCACCGCCCTGGCGGCGATGCTCGGCGCGTTCTTCATTCTCGGCGACCCGATCTTCCAGGGCCTGGCGGTGTCCCTGGTGTTCGGCGTGCTGGTGTCGACCGTGCTGACCCTGCTGGTCATTCCGCTGCTGTATTACGTATGGTTGCGGCGGCGGCGCGCAGTCGACGACGCGCACAGCGACCAACGCCCCGTCACGCCGACGGAGGCCAACTGAACCCAAGGAGCCTGTCATGAGCGAGACCGAGGAATTCAGCATCACCCTGACCCAGGAATCGGACTACGCCTTCCGCATCGCCTTCGACGACCCCGGGATACCGGCGTTGCATACCGACGAGCCCGCGCCGCTGGGCGGCGGCAGCGGGCCGAACCCGTCGCGGCTGCTGCTGGCCGCCGTGGCCAACTGCCTGAGCGCCAGCCTGCTGTTCGCGCTGCGCAAGTACAAGAACACACCGGGCACGATCGTGACCCACGCCAGGGCACAGCTGGAGCGCAACGACGAACGGCGCCTGCGGGTCACCCGCATCGAGGTGAGCATCGATCTGCCCGATGCCGCCGGCGACTACACGCAGGCCGAACGCCTGCTGCAGCAGTTCGAGAATTTCTGCGTGGTCACCGAGAGCGTGCGCAGCGGAATCGACGTGGATGTGAGCGTGCGGGATGCGACAGGGGCGGTTGTGCATCACAGCGCCGGACGCGGTTGACCTGACACCCACTGCGGCTTGAAAGCGATCGCTACATGATGAAGCGGGCTGCCGATACATTGGCAGTCCGCCTCCTCTCCCCTGATCGATGGCTCGCGGTGCCGTGCGTTACACGAGGTTCGGCACCATCGCGTCGTCGGCAGTTGTCGGCTCGCCGGCCACCGCCATGCGTGCCTCCATGGATGCCAGGAAGCGCCAGACGAACAGCATGGTCACCAGCAGCAGACCCGGGTAGCCCACACCGGCAAGCAGGTAGGGCAGGGTCGGGTCGCCATCCACGCGCACGCGCGGCAGGTTGAAGCTGAGCAGGCCAAGCGTGATGACGGTGCCGAACACCCACATCCACAGCAGCCAGATCCCGGCCTCGAATCCGGTCAGTGGCTTGCGCCAGCCGGTGACGCGACGGTCCGCGGTGACGTCGTGGTCGAACGTTCCCGCCGGCGTCTGCACGCGCTGGCCGAGCGTGATCAGGTCGTACATGATGGTCAGCGCGCCGGCCACGAAGACCAGGCCGAAGATGGGCAGCATCAGCTTGAACACGCCCATGGAGCGGTAGATGTCGCCACCGAACCAGTCCAGCCCAAGGATGCGGTAGACGTACACCTGCACCGTGCCGCCGATGGAAAAGGCGAAGGCCAGGCCGAGCACGCCGGTGAACACCAGCCAGAAGCCGAGCTTGCCCAGGCGCTGGTCATAGTGCGGCACCTTGCGGATGATCGGCATGGCGTAGTACGCGGCTGCCAGTCCCAGCATGCCGAAGGTGCCGAACAAGGCCAGGTGCGCGTGGCCGGCCGTCACCCAGGTGCCGTGCGACCACACGTTGGTCAGCGCGAAGGTCATCACGAAGCCGAGGATGCCCGCGCCGACCAGCTCCAGCACGGTCGAGCCCAGCAGGAAGTAGAACGCCGGCGCGTTTTCCAGTGGTCGCTTGTTGGTGTGCGCATCCAGGTAGATGTGCCAGAAGCAGAACACCAGCGGCAGCGGTTCCAGCGCGCTGAACAGCGAGCCCCAGAACTGCCAGAACTCCGGCGTGCCGATCCAGAAGTAGTGGTGCGCGTTGCCGATCAGCCCGGACAGCCACACCAGGGTGATGCCCCAGAACACCGCGAAGCCGACCGACTTGATGTCGGCCTTGAACATCAGCACCAGGAAGGTGCCGATCAGGCTGATGTGGATGACCTCCCACACGCCCTCGACCCAGTAGTGCACGACGAACCAGCGGAAGTACTCCTGCAGGTCGAGGCGCTGGATATAGAACAGGCCGAAGACCCACACCACCATCAGCGCGGTGAAGCCGAGGCCGAGGCCCCAGTGCACCTCATTCCACTGGCGGATGGGCGGGAAGGTGCGCAGCACCACGAAGGCGACGATGGCGAAGCCGACGAAGATCAGGATGCCGGCGATGCGCCCCGCCTCCAGGTATTCCAGCCCCTGCTGCAGCCAGGGCTGGTCCAGCCACCAGCCGGCGACGCCCCGTTCGGCCAGGAATTGGGTGAAGAAGTTCCACAGCACGATGACGATCACCGCATAGAACAGGAACTTGATCAGCCAGGGCGCCACCATCTCGCGCTTGGACAGCAACGGCCCGACAAACAGGATCGAGCCGATGAAGCCGCACACGATCCACATGATGCCGAGGTTCAGATGCTCGGCGCGGGCGACGTTGAAGTTCAGCACGCCGCTGAGCAGGGTCGGATCGACCTGCTGGGCCGCCAGGATCATGCCGTAGATGACCTGGAAGCCGAACAGCACCAGCATCAGCATGAAGAAGCGCAGGCTCAAGCGTTGTGTCTTGTATTGGATTTGCATCACTGCTTCTCCTGGCCGCGAAGCGAGGCTATGTAGGAGACGATGGCTTTGACCTCGTCTTCCTTCAGCAGGGTCGAGTAGTCCGGCATCACGCCAGGTGTATAGCCGTCCACGATCTGTGCGTTCGGCTTGACGATGGATTCGGTGATATAGGCGTCATCGGCGGTCACCGAGGTGCCATCGCTGAGCTTGACCTGCGACCCGTACAGGCCGCCCCAGCCGGGACCGACGAGCTTCTGCTTGTCGCTGGCATGGCAGGCAATGCAGCCATAGTCCCTGGCCAGCCGTTCGCCGTGCACGGCCGGGTCCTCCGGGGTGGCCGCGGCCTCCGTTGGCACGGCGGCAGCCGGCGCCACTTGTCCGCCCGTCGGCGTGAACCCGGCGCCATGGGCCATGCGCAGGCGGTCGTTCAAATCACCCTTGACCAGGATCTTGGCTGGCCAGCCCTCGGTGTTCATGGCCGAGGTGTACTTGAGGTAGGCGAGCAGCTTGCCGATTTCCTCCTGGGTGAACGGCAGGTTTGGCATGCTGGTGGTGCCTCCGCCGCGTCGTGCGATACGGTCTGCCGCGCCGGGATATTTCTTCAGGTAGGCCTCGATGGTGTCGACGCCGGCTTCGGCCTGCATTCCGGGGTTGACCAGCTGAGTACGCACCGCTGCCTCGGTGGGCCAGCCGCCGGCCGAGGGCAGGAAGGCCGCAAGCCACGCCGGACCGGCGAGCCGGTATTCCTCGGTGAGGTCCGGGCCGAGATAGGCGCCGTTGCCGACCAGGGTGTGGCAACCCATGCAGTTGTAGGCCTGGAAGATGTGCTTGCCCTGGTCAGCGGTATAGGCGCCGTAGGTGATCTGGCTGGGGACCGTCTGGTTCCGCGATCTGGTGAACGAGAACACCGACAGGAAAATGAAGATGGCGGTCATCACTCCCAGCATGACGAAGGCGCCACGCCGGCGCGGTATCTCGCAACTGCTGTCGCCTGCTCCGCAGCTCATGGCTGTGCCTCCCGATTGCCGGTCGACTTGGCATCGGCCGAATTGGCGGCGGCATTCTGCGTGTCATGCAGGAACAGGATGTGCAGGCTGCCGATGAAGACGTAAAACACGTAGACGGCGAGCACGAAGCCGACCACGAAATAAATCCACCACGCCACGTGGGATTCCGGCCAATATTCGAAGTCGCGCCAGAACGGCCAGGAAAGCAGGAAAGCGGCCACGCTGGCCACTATCGACAGCACCAGGTCAATGGATCGTTGCATCGCAGTGGCTCCCCAGGACAGGCTTGAATGAAGCTCTGCCAGGCTCGCGCCAGCGCAACCGGTGGCACGTCGATGCGCGGGTCAGGCAAGGTGGAATGTACGGGGGCGCGCAGAACGCTAACCTGACTCAAGTCAACCGGGCGAGACATTTCGCGCGCCCATCGACAAGTGCGACGTCTTGCCACAGCATGGCTGCTGCCAATACATGGACGGCCAAACCGGAGGCGCCCAGAATGGCCCGGCGACACCGTGGCATCCGTTGCTTCACGCGCCAGTGCCATCATGTGGCACTGGCCCGGGGAGCCCGCGCGCATGTATTGGGGATCCGATGAATTTCCACTTGGCAAACCTGGAGCCGCTGCCCAGTGCTGTGCTGATGCGGCGCGATGCGTCCACGGCGCAGCACTGCGACCGCGTCGGCGCCATGGCACTGGCCCTGGCCACGTTGCTGGGCTTTTCCGACGCGCAACTGCGGGTCATCGGCGTGGCGGCGCACATGCACGACGTCGGCAAGATCGGCATTCCCGATGCAATCCTGCGCAAGCCCGGCGCGCTGAATGCGCAGGAATGGGCGGTGATGCGTGAACACAGCGCGCGTGGTGAAGCCATCATCCGTGCCGACCAGACCCTGACGCAGCGCGACGAGGCCGCCGCCATCGTTCGTCACCACCACGAGCATTTCGATGGCAGCGGCTATCCCGACGGCATCGGGGGCGAGGAGATTCCGCTGGCGGCGCGTCTGCTGTCCGTCGTCGACAGCTACGACGCCATGACCGAGTCGCGTGCCTACCATCGGGTGCGCTCGCACCAGGAGGCGCTGGCCGTGCTCGAGAGCGAACGTGGCAGCAAGCACGATCCACTGATGGTGGAGCTGATCCGTTCCTGCGACGCCAGCTGGCTGATCGGGCTGCAGCTGGCGAAGTGACGTTCCCCTGCGATCCCGCGCTCCTGGCGCGCCGGACGTATGTTGCGGCTCAGGCCAGTTTGATGGGTTCGTGCCGACCGGGCAGCTGGGTGGCCACGCCGCGCGCGTCCAGCACCTCCTGCAGCGCGCGCATGCCGCGGTCGTATTCGCCGTGCACCAGGAACACCTTGCGGCGCGGCGCATCGCCCAGCCAGGCCAGCAGCGCCGGCTGGTCGGCGTGGGCCGAGAAGCCGTTGATGGTCCAGACCTGCGCGCGTACCTGGATGTCCTCGTTGAACACGCGCACGGTGGGCGCGCCGTCGACGATGCGCCGCGCCAGGGTGCCCTCGGCCGCGTAACCGACAAACACCACGCTGCTGCGCTCGCGCCACAGGTTGTGCTTGAGGTGATGGCGCACGCGGCCGCCGTTGCACATGCCCGAGCCGGCCAAAATGATGGCGCCGTTGTCGATGCTGTTGATCACCATGGACTCGGCGGTTTCGCGGGTGAAATGCAGGCTGGGCATCGCGAACGGGTCGCCATGCTGCAGTTCGTCGTGGAATCGCTGGTCGAAGCATTCTGGGTGGCGACGGAAGATCTCGGTGGCGGAGATCGCCATGGGTGAATCCAGAAATACGCGCACGTACGGCGGGATCGCGCCGTCGCGTATGCCGCGATGCAGGTAATAGAGGATTTCCTGCGCGCGTTCCAGGGCGAAGGTGGGTATCACCACGTTGCCGCGCCGGGCCATGGTGGCGCGGATCGCCAGGTACATCTCGTCCACGGAGTCGGGTACCGCGCGGTGCGGGCGGTCGCCGTAGGTGCTCTCGATCACCACGTAGTCGGCGGCAGGTGCCGGGCTCGGGTCGCGCAGGATCGGACGGCCCGGATTGCCCAGGTCACCGGAGAACAGCATGCTGCACTGCTGCCTGCCGTCGTCGAGTTGCAGCAGGATCGAGGCGGAGCCGAGGATGTGGCCGGCGTCGAGGAAGCGCGCGCTGATGCCGTCGGTGACCGTGACCGTTTCGTCGTAGCGCACATCCGCGGCAAAAAAATCCAGGGTATGCAGTGCGTTATCCATCGTGTACAGCGGTGCTGCGGGCGCCTCGCTGCGACGTTCGTTGCGTTGCGCCCGGCGCGCGTCCTCCTCCTGGAGGCCCGCCGCGTCGAGCAGCACCACCCGGGCCAACTCGCGCGTGGCGGCGGTGGTGATGATGCGGCCGCGAAAGCCTCGCCGCACCAGCAGCGGGATGCGCCCGCAGTGGTCCAGGTGCGCATGGGTCAGGAGCAGCGCATCGATGCTGGCCGGGTCGAAGCCGAAAGGTTCGGCGTTCGCCTGCTCGACTTCCTCGCTGCCTTGGAACATCCCGCAGTCGATCAGCACGCGTCGGTCGTTGCAGGTGATCAGGTGACAGGACCCGGTGACTTGTTTGGCAGCGCCGTGGCAGCTGTAGATGAGCATGTCTCTCTCGCATCGGCAGGGGGGCAGCGGGACATCGCGTGGATGCACTGTGCCACGCCGGGGCGGGTCGCGGACGGCACGCCGTCAACCGGCGTTGGCGGCAGACCCCAGCGCCGCCACGATGCCGGTTGCCATGCGGTGGATTGACGCATGCCGAGTACCGCAGTACGGCCTTAAGACTCGCATAAGCCACGCCCGTTGCAATGGCCCCCAAGGCAATCCTGCCGAGACCGGAGAACCATCATGAAACACATCATTGCAGCACCGTTGTTCCTGGCCGCCGCACTGCTGTCGGCGGCTGCCGTAGCTGCCCCACAGTGCACCACGGCACCGCGCGCGCAGTGGCTGACCGAAGCGGCGATGAAGCAGCAGGTCCTCGACCAGGGCTACACCATCAAGGTGTTCCAGGTCAGCGGCAACTGCTACGAGATCTACGGCAAGGACAAGGCAGGCAAGAACGTCGAGATCTATTTCGATCCGACTGATGGCCACATCGTCAAGAAGAAGGGCGGCTGATCATCCACCCGAGCGAGGACAAGCCCATGAACGCCACGGTCAAGGTATGGGATCCGCTGGTACGCGTGTTTCACTGGTCGCTGGCGGGCTTGTTACTCGCCAACTTCTTCACCGAGGATGGCGAGCTGGTCCATCGCGGGATCGGTTACGCCGTGCTGGCCCTGCTCGCCGTGCGATTGGTGTGGGGCTGGGTCGGCACCCGGCATGCGCGCTTCGGCGACTGGGTGCCCGGCCCGCGCGGCGTGCGCGACTACCTGCGCGCACGCCTGGCCGGCCGCTCGCAGCGGCAGCTGGGGCACAACCCGGGCGCGGCGGTGATGATTCTGGCCTTGCTCGTGGGCGTGCTGCTGGTGGGTGTTACCGGCTGGCTGCAGACCACGGATGCCTTCTTCGGCACGCCCTGGCTGGAGGACCTGCACGAAGCGCTGGCCTACGGCGTGCTGGGACTGGTCGTCGTGCACGTGCTGGCGGCGGTGGGCGAGAGCGTGCACTACGGCGAGAACCTGATCGCCTCGATGATCCACGGCCGCAAGCGCGCACTGGAGTCCGACGAGGCTGACCATCGGGGCCTGCGATGAATTGCCTCAGGCCGAATTGGCCCACCGGCCCCTGACTAGAATCCGGCCATGCGCATCCTGCTTGCCGAAGACGACCGGGCACTGGGCCAGGCACTGGCTGACGGTCTGCACCAGCTCGGCTATGCGGTGGACTGGGTCACCGACGGCAACCAGGCCGCCGCGGCTTTGGCCGATACGTCCTACGCCGCCGCAGTGTTGGACTGGAACCTGCCGCGCAGCAGTGGGCCGGCGATCATCGCCGGCATGCGCCGACGCAAGGATGCCACGCCGGTGTTGCTGCTGACCGCGCGTGACGGCCTGTCCGATCGTGTGGCCGGTCTCGATGCCGGCGCCGATGACTACGTGGTCAAACCGGTGCATCTGGATGAATTGGCCGCCCGCTTGCGGGCACTGTTGCGGCGTGCCGATGGCCAGGTCGAGCCGGCCATCCGTGTGGGTGCGCTGGAGGTCAGTCCGGCTGCACGCGTGGCCACGCTGGATGGCGTCGCACTGGATCTCACCGCACGCGAGTACCAGCTGCTGGAAACGCTGGTGCGCCACCCCGGCCGCGCCTATTCGCGCGACCAGCTGGAAGATGCGCTGTACGGCTGGGACCAGGAAGTGGCCAGCAACGCGGTGGAAGTACATATCCACCACCTGCGCCACAAGCTGGGGCTGGGCTGGATCCGCACCCTGCGCGGTATTGGCTACGCCATCAACCGGCCCGGCGGGCCGGCCATGTGATCCGCCCCTCGCTCAACCGGCGTCTGGTGCTGCGGCTGGTGGCCGGCATCGTGCTGGTATGGTGTGCTGCGGCCGGCTGGCTGGCCTGGCGCAGCCTGCACGAGGTCGACGAGATCTTCGACCAGATGCTGGTGCGCACCGCCGCCAGCGTGTTCGCGGTGATACCGGACGATGCGAGCCGCATCGGCGCCGTGCACCTGCCGGACCGGAAGCTGGTCGGTTCGGACGCTACCGCCCAGCGGCCGGCCATCGTGCTGCGCGACGCCCGCGGCGAGCAACTGGTCGAAAGCGCCGAGCTGCCGGCGCTGCGCTTCGATCCGGGCGACGCCCACTTCCACACGATCACCCACGACGGGCGGCGCTGGCGGGTATTCCAGCGCTGGGATGCGCGGCACCAGTACTGGATCCAGGTGGGCGCGCCGCTGGACGAGCGCGACGAACTGCTGCGCAAGCTGCTGGCGCCGGCTCTGCTGGCCTTGCTGGCGCTGCTGGTGCTGGTGCCACCGACGGTATTCGCCGGCCTGCGCAGCGGCTTGAGGCCGTTGCGACGCTTGACCCGGAGCCTGTCCGCCGGCGCCAACCTGACGTTCGGCTCACTTACGGACGAGCGGGTGCCGGTCGAGCTGGCGCCGTTCACCGAGGCGATCGACAAGCTGGTCGACCGGCTGCGGCTCAGCCTGGAGCACGAGCGCCGCTTCACCGCCGACGCGTCCCACGAACTGCGCCACCCGCTGGCGGCGCTGCGGCTGGAGCTGGACCTCGCCGGGCGCGGCGACGATGCGGCCGCCCGCGCCGCGCACCTGCAGCGCGCGCAGGAGGCGCTGGACCGCATGCAGCGGCTGGTGACCCAGCTGTTGCTGCTGGCGCGGGTCGAGAAACTGGCCGAGCTGGACGATGCCGGCCCGTTGCGCCTGGCCAGCGTGGCCGAAGCCGCCTTGCGCGATGCCAGCGAACGTGCGGCGGTGCGCGGCATCGAGCTGTCGCTGGACCACGACGGCAACGACTTCGTTCTGGGCAGCCGCGGCCTGCTCGGCATCCTGCTGCAGAACCTGCTCGACAACGCCTTGCGCCATGCGCCCGACCACGGCCGGGTGAATGTGCGCGTCGGTGGCCATGACGAACAGGTGGTGCTCACGGTGGATGACAACGGCGCGGGCTTCACGGCGACCGATACGGCGCGGCTGGGCGAGCGCTTCCACCGTCCCGAAGGCAGTGTGGGCGAGGGCAGCGGGCTGGGCCTGTCGATCGCGCGGGCAATCGCCCGGCTGCACCACGGCGAGCTGACGTTCGGCCGTTCCGCGCTGGGCGGCGCGCGGGTCGCCTTGAGCTTACCGCGCGTCGCGGGCACGGCGCCGCATGTCCCCGGCTATGTGTGACGCCTGGCGCCGCCGTGGGCAGTTCAGGGCTGGTCGTGAAAGTGTTCGCGGAACGGCTTGCCGAATCGCTGGTGGCAGCCCATGCAGGCACCCTGCACGTTGGCGAACGCCGTGCTCGCCGCGACACCGTCCTGCCGTTGCGCGGCCATGGCCAAAGGGCGGTCACTGCAGGCGACTGCGCACCAACGCCGTGGCCAGGGTCAGCGTGACCAGCGCGATGACCGCCAGCGGCCAGAGGTTGGCGAGGATGTCCGCCGCCGGCATCGCCTTGAGAAAGGTGCCTTCGACGACGACCAGGAAGTGGGTGAGCGGGATCGCCTGTGCCATCCACTGCAGCGCCACCGGCATGTTTTCCACCGGCGTGGCGAAGCCGGACATCAGCACCGCCGGCACGCCGATGGCGAAGGCGCCCAGGATGGCCTGCTGTTGCGTCGCGCTGACGGCGGAGATCATCAGGCCGATGCCGACCACCGACAGGATGAACAGCACCAGGCTCGCCAGCAGCAGGCCGAACGAGCCGGTGAACGGGATGTTGAACAGGAACACGCCCGCGCCGATCATGAACAAGCCCAGCAAGGTGCCGATCGCCAGTGCTGGCAGTGACTTGGAAATGATGATTTCCGGGGTCGAGGTGGGCGACACCAGCAACTGGTCGAAGGTGCCCAGTTCGCGCTCCCGTGCGATCGACAGCGAGGTGATGAGCAGGGCGCTGAACAGCGCCAGGATGCCGGTCAGTCCGGGCACGATGAACCAGCGGTAGACCAGGTTCGGATTGAACCAGTGGCGCACGACCACCGGCGCGGGTGCCTGCGCGTCGGGCACGAGTCCGGCGCCGATCCCGGCCGCGATGGTGGACAGGTAGGCGACGGTGATCTGGCCGGCGTTGCTGCGCCGGCCATCGACCAGCACCTGCGCATGGCCGCCGCCGGTGGCGACCGCGCGCGAGAAATCCACCGGAATGGCGAGCGCGGCAATCACCTCGCCCCGGTCGATCAGCTCGTGCAGGCGCCGCGGGCTGTCCACGTGCCGCACGTGGCTGATGAAGCGGGCGCCGTCCAGGCGCTGCAGCAGTTCGTGCGACCAGCGGCCGGTGTCCTGGTTGTACACGGCAACGTCGACGTTGCGCACTTCCAGCGTGGCGGCAAACGCGAACACCAGCAGCTGCAGGATTGGCGGCACGAATACCAGCATGCGGCTGCGCGGGTCGCGCAGGACGCTGAGGACCTCCTTGACGAACTGCGCGCGCAGGCGGGTGAAGCTGAGCATGGCGTGGGACACGGTCTACTCCAGGTTCTTGCGCGTGGCGCGCTTGGCCAGCAGGAAGAACACCGCCCCGATGGCCAGCATCGCCAGCACGTTGGGGATGAATGCCGCCCGGATGTCCCCGGCCAGGAACACCGTCTTGAGCGAGTCGACGAAGTAGCGCGCCGGGATCGCCCAGGTGATGGCGCGGATCGGCGCCGGCATGGCGTCGATCTCGTACAGGAAGCCCGACAGCATGAACGCCGGCAGGAAGCCGGAGAACAGCGCGATCTGCGCCGCCAGGAACTGGTTGCGCGCCAGCGAGGAGATCAGCAGGCCCTGGCCCAGCGCCGGCACCATGAATACCGCCGACAGCAGCAGCAGTGCCACCAGCGAGCCGCGTAGCGGCACGTCGAAAACGAACACCGCCAGCGCCGCCGCGCCCAGCGTCGAGAGCATGCCGAGCGCGAAGTAGGGCAGCAGCTTGCCGACCAGGATCTCGGCCACCGAGGCGGGCGTGGACAGCACCGCCTCCATGGTGCCGCGCTCCCATTCGCGCGCCACCACCAGGGCGGTGAGCATGGTGCCGATGATGGTCATGACGATGGCGATGGCGCCGGGGATGAGCGCGCGGCGACTCTCCAGCTCGGGGTTGAACCAGTAGCGCGGCTCCAGCGTCACGGCCTGCGTCGGTGTGGCGACGCCGAGCCCGGCGCGCCAGCCCTGCACCACGCCGCGGGCGTAGTTCTCGACGTAATTGGCGGTGTTGGGGTAGGAGCCGTCGGTGACAATCTGCACCAGCGGCACACTGCCGCGCCTGGCCAGGCGCTGCTCGAAGTCCTGTGGAATGACGACGTAGCCGCGCAGCGCGCCGGAGACGAGCCGGTCGGCGACTTCGCGGCGGTCATGGGCGAAGTGTGCATCCAGGAAGCGCGTGCCCGCGAAGGCCGCGGCCAGGGACTGCGCCGACGCGCCGGGTGATTCCAGCACCACGCCGATGCGGACGTGTTTGGCATCCAGCGACACCGCATAGGCGAACAGCAACAGCAGCACCACCGGCAGCACGAACGCGATCAGCAGCGTCGAGGGATCGCGCAAGGCCTGGTGGCTTTCCTTGACGACCAGGGCCAGCAGGCGTCGCCGGTCGAAACGGCGTACGTCGGCCGGCATCGTGTGGTCTCCGTCGCGGCGCTTGGCGGCGGCGTTCATGCGGCCACCTCCAGCTCGGGGTCGGCCGATTCCACCAGGTGGATGAAAGCATCCTCCATGGTCGGGTCGGGCCGCTCCGGGGCGACGGCCATGCGCTTGAGCGCGTCGGGCGTATCCAGCGCGATCAGCCGCGCCCGCGAGAGCATGGCGACCCGGTCGCAGTACTCGGCTTCGTCCATGAAGTGGGTGGTGACCATGATGGTCACGCCCTTGCGCGCCAGCCCGTTGATGTGGGTCCAGAACTCACGGCGGGTGATCGGGTCCACGCCAGACGTGGGTTCGTCGAGGAACAGCACCGGCGGGCGGTGCATGAGCGAGCAGGCCAGCGCCAGGCGCTGCCTGTGCCCCAGCGGCAGGGCGTCGGGCGTGGCCGAGAGCCACTGGCCCAGGTCGAAGGTGTCGATCATTTCCCCGATGCGCTCGCGTCGGAAGCTGCCTTCCAGGCCATAGACCCCGGCCGAAAACTCCAGGTTCTGACGCACCGAGAGCAGACCGTAGAGCGAGAACTTCTGCGCCATGTAGCCCAGCTGGCCCTTGGCCGCGCCGGTTGCCCGGCGCAGATCGTGCCCCACCACGTGCGCCTCGCCCGCGCTGGGCTTGAGCAGGCCGCAGAGCATCTTGAAGGTGGTGGACTTGCCGGCGCCGTTGGGGCCGAGCAGGCCGAAGATTTCGCCCTTGCGCACTTCGAAGCTGACGCTGTCGGTGGCGGTGAAGTCGCCGAAGCGCTTGGTGAGGTGGCGGCAGGACACGGCCACGTCCGTGCCGAGTTCGACCGGCGGCAGGCGCTCGGCCAGGGCCGAGGCTCCGCCCGGGCCGCCGCCGAGCAGGTCGATGAAGGCGTCCTCGAAGCGCGCCGGTACTGCGGCCAGCTGCACCTGCGTCCGATCGGCCAGGGCCTGGACCTGCTCTGTTTCAGCGTCGGCGCGCAGCACCACGCGTACGCCGGCACCCTGGATCACGCCATCACTCACGCTGGGCAGGCCGAGGGCCTCGGTCAGCACCGCGCGGCGCGCGGCGCCGACGTTCTCGAGGCGGAAGCTGCGCCCTTCGAGTTGCGCTGTAAGTTCGTGCGGCGGCCCGTCGAACAGGAGCCGGCCCTGGTTCAGCAGCAGCACGCTCTGGCAACGCTCGGCCTCGTCGAGATAGGCGGTGGACCAGACCACGGCCATGCCCTCGTCGATGAGCGCCTGCACCATGCGCCACAGATCCTGGCGGCTGACCGGATCGACGCCCACGCCGGGCTCGTCCAGCAGCAGCACCTCGGGGCGTGCCATCAGCGCACACGCCAGGCCCAGTTTCTGCTTCATGCCACCGGAGAGCTTGCCCGCGAGGCGCGTGGTGAACGGCCCGAGTCGGGTGAAGTCGAGCAGCTCATCGAACAGTTCGGCGTGGTGGTCCGCGTCCATGCCGCGCAACCGCGCGTACAGGCGCATGTTCTCCATCACCGACAGGTCTTCGTACAGGCCGAAGCGCTGCGGCATGTAACCGCTGGCGACGTGGATGGCGTCGTTGTCCTCAACCACGTCGAAGCCGGCCAGGGTGACGCGGCCGGCATCGGGCGTGAGCAGTCCGGTCATGATCCGCATCAGCGTGGTCTTGCCGGCACCGTCGGGGCCGACCAGGCCGGTAAGGCGGCCGTAGCGGATCGTCGCATCGAGGCCGCGCAGCGCCTCGATCTTGCCGAAGCGCTTGCCGACGTGTTCGATCGCGACGGCGATGGCGTCCTTGCCGCGCCGGCGTGCAGCATCGTTGGCGGACCGCGCGCTCATCTTCAGTGCCCGCGCGCGGGTTGACCGGCCACGCCGGTGGTATCGACGTCGATCGTCACCGGCATGCCCTGGCGCAGGCCCTCGTCGGCATCGGACACCACCACGCGCAGGCGGTAGACCAGGTCGGTGCGCAGGTCGGTGGTTTCCACCGTCTTCGGCGTGAACTCGGCGCGCGGCGAGATGAAGCCGATCTGGCCGTGGTAGACGGTGTCCGATGAATCGGTGCGCACGCGCACCTTGGTACCCGGCGCGATGCGGCCCAGGTCGGACTCGCCGACATACGCCCGCAGGTAGACCGGGTCGCGCAGGCTCAGGCTGTACACCGGCGTGCTGCTCGCCACCATGCTGCCCGGTTCGCGCACGCGGGCGATCACGATGCCGTTGCTGGGGGCGGTCAGGGTCGCGTCCGCCAGTGCGGTGCGTGCCTGGGCCAGGGTGGCGGTGGCCGCGGCAACGCGCGCCTTGCCCGCGGCGATGTCCTCGCTGCGGAAACCGGCGCTGGCCAGCGACAGCGATGCGTTGGCCGCGGCCAGGTTGGCGGCGGACTGGTCGCGTGCGGCACGTGCGGCATCCGCGGAGTGCTGGCTGCTGGCACCCGATTTGAGCAAGATGTCCTGGCGCTTGAAGTTGCGTTCGGCCTCGGTGGCGGCCGCCTGCACCTGGCGCACCTGCTCGCGCGCCTGGGCGATTTCCTGCGGGCGATTGCCGCGCTGCAGCTTCTCCAGCTGTGCCTGTGCCGCCTGCAGCTCAGCTTCGGCCGCCGCCAGCTTTTCGCGGTAAGGCGTGGCGTCGAGCTGTGCCATGACCGCGCCGGTAGTGACGGCGTCGCCTTCGTCGAACGCCATGCTGGCCAGGCGGCCAGGCTGGCGAAAAGCCAGCTCCACCTCGCGGATGTCCACGTTGCCGTACAGCAGCAGGGCATCCTGGTTGCCGTGGTCGCGCAACAGCCAGGATGCCAGCGCGCCGCCCATGAGAATCACGGCGGCGGCGATCACGATCCGGCGGGTCTTTCCAGTGGGGAGGCTCGGGATTCTCATCGGTTGGTTTCCGCGTGGAAGAGGCGTCTGGTGCGCGTGGCAGATGGACGCGGGGTGATGGCGACGGCCGCTACCGCAACCGAGCAGGCGGCTTGGCGAGCGCAGGAAGGAATGCGCTTCATGGGGTGCGCGCGATGCCGCGGCGGTAGATCGCGAAGGCGCCAGGGGCATCCTTGCGCATGCGCCGCGTGTCGCCGGCCAGCATGGCCTGCATCACCAGGCCCTGGACGCTGCCGATGAACAGCGTGGCCGCCGCGGCCGGGTCCAGACGGGGGTCCAGTTCACCGGCGGCCTTGCCGTCCTCGATCAACGCGCGCAGGCGCTCGCCGTAGCGGCGGATCAGCGTCTGCGCCATGCGCTTGGCGGCGCTGTCCTCGGCGCGCTGCAGTTCGCCGAACAGCATGCGCGGCACCCCGGCGTGCTCGGCGACGAAGGCGATGTGCGTCATGAACATCGCCTCCAGCGCGGCCAGCGGGCTGGTGGCACCGCGCGCGGCGCGCTCGACCCGCGCCAGCAGGTGGTCGGCCACCCATTCCATCACCGCCTGCCAGATCGCGTCCTTGTTCGGGAAGTGGCGGAACAGGGCGCCCTGGGTCAGCTTCATCGAGGTGGCGATCGCCGCGGTGGTGATCTCGCTGGGGTTCTGTTCGGCCGCCAGCTTGATGACCGCCTCAATCGTGACGGCGCGGCGTTCGTCCGCCGGCAGGTACTTGCGTTTGGTATCCATCGTGATGACCGATAGAAGTAAGTAAGTAGTTACTATCTTATTTGGACGAAGGCCATTGTCAACCACGCCGTCGGCGGTCTCGACATGGAGGACGACGGGCTGGCCCATGCGCCCGTGGCGCACAGGAAGCCGGGCGGCCTCAGCGGCCATCGAGCGAGCAGGACGCCGACCGGCGTCTGCGCAACCGCTCCAGTGCACCGCTGTCGGGTGTCACCTCATGCGCGCTGCGCGACGCAGCAGTTCCAGCCATACGATGGCGGCCGCCAGCATGGCGACGGTGGCCAGCAGCATCGGTGCGTCCGGCAGCGCCAGCCCCATCACGCCGCGGAAGAACGGCACGCCGATCACCACGGCCAGCATCAGCGCCACGCCGCCGAACATCCGCATCAGCCAGGGGTTCTTCGCCGGTGCGCGGGCCAGTGCGGGGCGCGACAGGTCGCGATTGGCCAGGGTCAGCAGGAACAGCCCGACGATCAGCGCGATGAACACCGCGCTGCGACCTTGTGCGGCAGCCACGTCCTGGCCGAGCAGCAGGCCGTAGCCGAGCAGCAGGATGCCGGCGAAGCCGAGGCCCTGGATCACCGCGTGGCGCAGGTTGGCGGCGGCGAACGGGGAATCCGATGGCGCGCGCGGCGGCCGCCGCATGATGTTCCCGTCGGCGGGCTCGGCCTCGAACACCACCGAGCAGGCCGGGTCGATCAGCAGTTCCAGCAACACGATGTGCACCGGCATCAGCAGCACCGGCCAGTGCAGCAGGGCCGGCACCAGCGCCAGCGCGATGATCGGCATGTGCACGGCGAAGACGAAGCGGGTGGCCTTGGTGATGTTGTCGTAGATGCGCCGGCCCTGGCGGATCGCCGTCACGATGCTGGCGAAGCTGTCGTCCAGCAGCACCAGCGCGGCGGCCTCGCGCGCCACGTCGGTGCCACGCTCGCCCATCGCGATGCCGACGTCGGCGGCCTTCAGCGCGGGCGCGTCGTTGACGCCGTCGCCGGTCATCGCCACCACCTCGCCGCCTTCGCGCAGCAGTTGCACCAGGCGCAGCTTCTGCTCGGGCTTGAGCCGCGCGCACAGGTCGACGTGGCGCAGGCGTTCGCGCAGCGCGGCGTCGTCCAGCGCGGCCATTTCCGCGCCCGTGATCACCTCGGCGCGTTCGCTCAGGCCCACCTGGCGGGCGATCGCGCGCGCGGTGGCGGGGTGGTCGCCGGTCAGCATGATGATGCGCACGCCGGCGCCGCGACATTCGGCGATCGCCGCCGGTACCTCCGGGCGCGGTGGGTCGACGAAGCCGAGCAGGCCGAGGAAGCGGAAGTCGAAGTCATGCTGGCTGCGCGGCCATGCTTCACCTCGCCACTCGCCACGGGCCACGCCGAGCACGCGCAGGCCGCGCTCGGCCATCGCCTCGACCTGGCGCAGGACGGTCGCGGCGTCGGCGGCGCCCAGGTGGCACAGGTCGATCACCGCCTCCGGCGCGCCCTTGGTGGCCAGCAGGTGCGCGTCGCGCGCGTCGCCGCGGAACACGTGGGTCATCGCCAGGATGTCCGGCGACAGCGCGTATTCGAATTCCGGCGCCCACTCCGCATGCACATGCTCGGTGCCGGTGAGCCAGTGCAGGCCGAACTGCTGGATCGCCTTCTCCATCGGGTCGAACGGGTCGGCCGGCGTCGCCAGCATGGCGAACTCGACCAGCGCGTGGAACGGTTCGGGCAGCCCGGTCGCGCCCTCGTCGTGCGCGCTGTCGTCGGGCAGGCGCAGTTCGGCCACCTGCATGCGGTTCTGCGTCAGCGTGCCGGTCTTGTCGACCGCCAGCACCGAGATCGCGCCCAGCGCCTCCACCGCAGGCACGCGCCGGGTCAGCACTTTGTGTTTGGCGATCCGCCACGCACCGAGCGCGAGGAACACGGTGAGGATCACCGGGATTTCCTCTGGCAGGATCGCCATGGTCAGCGCGATGCCCGCCAGCACGCTCTGCAGCAGGCCATGACCATCCCACAGCCAGCCGAGCAGCGTGTACGCCGTGGCCAGCAGCAGGCCGCCCACGGTGAGGTTGCGGATCAGTCGGCGCGAGGCCAGCTGCAGGCCCGACGCCGGCTCGACGGTATCGGCCAGCGCCTGGCCGATGCGGCCGACCGCGGTGGCGCCGGCAATCGCACGGACCTCGGCGATGCCGACCCCCTTGGTGGCCACGGTGCTGGCGAACAGCTGGCCGGCGTCCGCGCCGGGGAGCTTGGTGACCGGCACCGCCTCGCCGGTGAGCAGCGACTCGTTGACGTCCAGATGGCCATCCAGCAGCACGGCATCGGCGGCGATGCGGTCGCCTTCATGCAGCACCAGCAGGTCGCCGACCACCACCTCGCGTCCTGGAATGCGGATCTCCTCGCCGCCGCGAATCACCAGCGCGCGTGGGGCGGACAGCTCGCGCAATGATTCCAGCGCGCGCTGGGTCTTGCGTTCCTGCACCAGGGTGATGCCGATGACGACGAACACGAACGCCAGCAGGAACGCTGCCTCGGCGCGGTCGCCCAAGGCGAGGTACAGGCCGCCGGCAACCAGCAGCATGAGGAACATGGGCTCGACCAGCACGCCGACGGTGATGGCAAAGAGCGTCTTGGGCGTCGTGCCGGGCAGCACATTCGCACCATGGCTTGCCAGCCGACGGGCCGCTTCAGCCGGGTCCAGGCCCTGGTATCCGGTGGCGTGCGATGTGTGCGGTGCGCTCATGTCCGGATCCCAGGCGCCTGTCGTGCCCGCGTCCGGGATTCGGCGCGAGGTACCAGAGTGCCGCCACGGCCAATGGTAGCTACCGGCCCTGTTGGTGCAACACCACCCGGCGCGGCGCCGACACGGTCGTGAGGCCAAACAGTCTTTGCCCAGGGGTGGATCTGAGTGCGCGTGCTGGACTGGTTGCTGCCTCTTCGGACTCTGGTCGCCACAGCACGCTCAAGGTGCGGCTACGCAACTGGCAGTTTGCGCGGCGGTGGCCGGGGCGCCGCGCATGCGGCCGGAATTGGATACCACGATGCTGAGTGCCTGGTTGCCGCCGGCCTGCTGGCAGATCAGCAGGGTGAGGTTGCTGCCGCCGGCCGAGCCGTCCGGCTGGTAGCGCACGATCTGGCGCCCGACGCTGCTGCGGATGTGCAATTGCTTGCCGTGCCCGACGCCGGTGTAGCGGGCACGGCCGTCCGGCTGGTTGTCGTGGTCGGCATCCAGCCCGATCACCCAGCCATGCTCCCATTGCGTGGTGGCGGCGCAGTGCCGCTGGTCGATGCTGGGGCAGATGATCGTGCGGATGCCGGTCTGCAGCGCGGTCGAGCGTGCGTATTGCAGGGCCGCCATCACCTCGTCCTGCGCCACGCGGACCTCGTTGCGCCGCAAGGTGCGCAGCAGGGCCGGGCTGGCCACGCTGACCAGGATGGCGATGATCGACACCACCATGACCTGCTCGACCAGGGTGATGCCGTGTTGCCGGTGGGTGGTCATCGGTAGGTCCGGTGCTTCCGGAACCGAAAAGCTAGCCTTCCCGCCAGGCCGCCGGCAGCAGCGGCAAGGGATGACTGGCGTAGGGTGCACCAAGCCGACGGTGTGGGGGCGGCGGATTTAAAATGGGCACCCGCGCCCACATGTGTAGCCGATGACCGACCGCTTCCAGCTCGTTGCCCCCTACCAGCCCGCCGGTGACCAGCCGCAGGCGATCGAGCAGCTGACCCGTGGCTTCGAATCCGGTCTGGCCGCGCAGACCCTGCTGGGCGTGACCGGCTCGGGCAAGACCTTCACCGTGGCGAACGTGATCGAGCGGGTGCAGTGCCCGACCTTGGTGATGGCGCCGAACAAGACCCTGGCCGGGCAGCTGTACGGCGAGTTCAAGACCTTTTTCCCGCACAACGCGGTGGAGTACTTCGTCAGCTATTACGACTACTACCAGCCCGAGGCCTACGTGGTCGCCTCCGATACCTTCATCGAGAAGGACGCCTCGATCAACGAGCACATCGAACAGATGCGCCTGTCGGCGACCAAGGCCCTGCTGTCGCGACGCGATGCGATCATCGTCGCCACCGTGTCGGCGATCTACGGCCTGGGCAACCCCGAGGACTACCTCAGCCTGCGCCTGATCCTGGCCGTGGGCGAGCACATGGACCAGCGGAAATTGATCCGCCAGCTCACCGAGCTGCAGTACACGCGCAACGAGACCGAGCTGCGCCGTGGCACCTATCGTGTGCGCGGCGAGGTCATCGACGTGTTCCCGGCCGAGTCGGAAACCGAGGCCTTGCGTATCGAGCTGTTCGACGGCGACGTCGAGCGCATGGCCTTGTTCGACCCGCTGACCGGGGAGACCATCCGCAGCGTGCCGCGCTACACCGTGTACCCGCGCACGCACTACGCCAGCACCCGAGCCAGCGTGTTGAACGCGATCGAGACGGTCAAGGTGGAACTCAAGGAGCGGCTGGAGATCCTGTACAAGGAAAACAAGCTGGTCGAGGCGCAGCGCTTGGATCAGCGCACGCGCTTCGACCTGGAGATGATGGCCGAGGTGGGCTATTGCCAGGGCATCGAGAACTACTCGCGGCACCTGAGCCGGCGCGGCCCCGGCGAGCCGCCGCCGACATTGTTCGACTACCTCCCCGCCGACGGCCTGCTGGTGGTGGACGAATCGCACGTCACCGTGCCGCAGCTCGGCGCCATGTACAAGGGCGACCGCTCGCGCAAGGAAACCCTGGTGGAGTTCGGCTTCCGCCTGCCCTCGGCGATGGACAACCGGCCGTTGCGCTTCGAGGAATGGGAGGCACGCGTGCCGCGTGCAATCTTCATTTCCGCGACCCCACGCACGTACGAGCTGGCCAAGTCCGGCGATGCCGTGGCCGAACTCGTGGTGCGCCCCACCGGCCTGGTCGACCCGCAGGTCGAGGTGCGCCCGGTGCGCACCCAGGTCGACGACCTGCTGAGCGAGATCCACAGGAACGTGGCCGCCGGCGAGCGCGTGCTGGTGACCACGCTGACCAAGCGCATGGCCGAGAACCTCACCGAGTACTTCGACGAGCAGGGCGTGCGCGTGCGCTACCTGCACTCGGACATCGGTACGGTCGAGCGCGCCGACATCATCCGCGACCTGCGCCTGGGCGTGTTCGACGTGCTGGTCGGCATCAACCTGCTGCGCGAAGGCCTGGACATGCCCGAGGTGTCGCTGGTGGCGATCCTGGACGCGGACAAGGAGGGCTTTCTGCGGTCCACCGGCTCGCTGATCCAGACCATCGGCCGTGCCGCGCGCAACGTGCACGGGCGCGCGATCCTGTACGCCGATGCGGTCACGCCATCGATGCGCGCGGCCATGGACGAAACCGCGCGCCGGCGCGAGAAGCAGACGGCCTACAACGTCGCGCATGACATCACGCCCACCACCATCGTGCGCCGCGTCGCCGACATCATGGAAGGCGCACACGCGGCGAATGGCGGGCGCCAGCGTCGTGGCGGCACCACGCCCTCGCGCACCCAGGCCGTGGCCGAGGCACATGCCGACTACGCCCACCTGGGCGCCGCCGAGGTCACCGCCATGCTCAAGAAGCTGGAGGCGCAGATGTACCAGCATGCCAAGAACCTCGAATTCGAGGACGCCGCCCGCGTGCGCGACCAGATCCACGAGCTGCGCGAGCAGGCGCTGCGCTGACGCCTTCCGGCGTGGCGCGCTGCCGGTTTCCCCTCTCCCTCCGGCGGCCGTCAGGGAGTCCCCCTGCAGGTGAGAGGGACTGGGGAGGTGCGGACTGGCGCGATGGCTGGTACGCCCGGCCCCGATCACGCCCGCACCCGCCGCCACGGTCGCCAGGTCAGATGGGCTGGTCCCTCATGCACCGCCATCCCGGCCGGCATTGTTGCCCGGTCGCCGCTCCTTTATACTGCCCCGCTTGCATCGCGAGGCACGGCGACGCGGGCGGTTAGCTCAGCGGTAGAGCACTACCTTGACATGGTAGGGGTCACAAGTTCGATCCTTGTACCGCCCACCACCGGTTCCAACCACAAGCGCCACCCTCGCGGTGGCGCTTGCCTGTCTGCCGCCTTTGCACCGCCGGACCAGGCGCTCTTCCTGTGCGTTTGTGCGTGGCGCCCCTGGCGGGCATGAGGGCAGTACCACCGGCACCCCTTGGAGCCGCCCGGCGTATGCTTGCCGGCATGACGCTGGATCGGCGCGCTTTCCTGAAGTTGGGCAGCTTGGCGGCGCTCGAAGCAGGTGTGCCTGGCTGGGTGCGGGCCCGGCCCGCGACCGTCAGTGGGCGATCTGCGACGGATTCGGGTCCGGCCGATTACACGCTGCACATCGGCCATGCGTTGATCGAGCTGGCGCCGGATCACATCGTTTCCACGGTGGTCTACAACGGCCGGTTTCCCGGCCCGCTGCTGCGCTTCAAGGAAGGCAGGCCTGTCGTCGTGGACATCCGCAATGACACCGACACGCCCGAGCAACTTCATTGGCATGGGCAATTCCTGGATGATTCCGTGGACGGTGCTGCCGAAGAGCGCACGCCGTTCATCCCCGCCCATGGCATGCGTCGCGAAGTGTTCGTGCCCGGGCCGGCGGGCTTTCGGTTCTATCACACACACGTCCGTGCCGGCGCGGACTTGTCGCGAGGGCAATACAGCGGCCAGGTTGGGCCGGTGTATATCGAGCCGAAGCACGATCCGGGTGCCTATGACCGCGAGGTGTTCCTGACCTTGAAGGAGTTCGATCCGTTCTTCAGCGAGGGCGGGGACACGCCGCTGGATTTCCAGAGCCCATCGACAGCCGATCCACAGCTGCAAGCGCGCGGCGAGCAGGCGATGCGCGTCTCACTCGCCTTGGGTTCGCACAAGGGCTATGAAGTGGGCTATCAGGCGTTTGCTATCAATGGTCGCATGCTCGGAGCCGGCGAGCCCCTCCGCGTCAGACGCGGCGAACGCGTGCTGCTGCATGTGCTCAATGGCAGCGCGACGGAAATCCGCAGCCTCGCGCTGCCCGGACACAGCTTCCAGGTGGTCGCGCTCGACGGCAATCCGGTACCGCGGCCCGCGCGCGTGCCGGTCTTGTGGCTGGGTACTGCCGAGCGCGTCAGCGCGGTCGTCGAAATGGATCATCCGGGAATCTGGATCCTGGGCGACCTGGACGACGATGATCGCGAACGCGGCATGGGACTGGTGGTCGAATATGCCGGCGCGACGGGCAAACCCGCATGGCAGAAGCCACCCCCGTTTCGCTGGGATTATCGGCACTTCGCCGAACCAGGCGCGCGGGCCAGTCGCGCGCCTGACGACACCATCGACCTGCTGATTGCCAAGGACAATGCCGCGGCGCACGGTTTCAACCGTTGGACCATCAACGGTGTCGCCTACGACAACGTCAGCATGCCGACAACCCGGACGCTGCAACTCGGCAGGCGTTACCGCCTGCGCATGCGCAATGCGAGCGACGACATCCACCCGATGCACCTGCATCGCCACATCTTCGAGATCACGAGCATCGCCGGCCAGCCGACAGCCGGCGTGCGCAAGGATGTCGTGATGCTGGGTGGCTACCAGACCATGGAAGTGGACTTCACCGCCGATCGGCCGGGTCTGTCGCTCTTGCATTGCCACATGCAACTGCACATGGATTACGGCTTCATGGCACTGTTCGACTGCGTCTAGGGACGCGCTGGCGAAGCCCGCCTTGATGGCCATCCGCTCGATGGATGCGCATGTCGGCTGATGCTGTGGGACCCTGGGCGTGGCCGCCCGCGGGCCTCACCGCGGCTTTCGCAGGACAATGGGCCAGCGCCTGCGAGTGTGGCGTGATCCGTGGAACATTGGAGAGCATCTGTTGGTGGAAGACCTTTTGAAAAAGACGCATGCGCTCATGGGCGGAAGTACGCCGGCAATCGAGCCGCTTGACCGCCCGGTCTGGTCCAGTTTGACCTCCGCGCATACGCATCTGGCGCTGGGTGACGGGCTGGCGCTGCGCTATGACCTCGACGTCAACCGCTTTGCTTCTGCGCGCGATGACAGCGGCCCGGCGCTGGCGGCCCTCGCGTGCCTGGTGCGGCCGCATGATCCGATCTATATCTTGCAGGTGCCGGAGATCCACATTCCGCAGGAGCTGGTTGCCGTCAAGCAGGCCTTGTGCGTGCAGATGGTGGCGTCGGCGCCGGCAACTCCAGACGGGACGGGGAACGAGTCCATCGTGCCGCTGGGCGAGGCCGATGCGGCGGAAATGCTGGTCCTTGCCACGCTCACCGAGCCCGGCCCCTTCCTGCGCGGTACCGGACGCATGGGCAATTTTTTCGGCATCCGCATCGACGGGCGGCTCGCGGCCATGGCTGGCGAGCGCTTCCGCTTTCCGGGCTACACGGAAGTCAGTGGCGTGTGCACGCATCCGGATTTTCGCGGGCGCGGATTGGCCTCGCGCCTGTCACGGCATGTCATGGTCGATATTGCCGCGCGTGGCGATACGCCGTTCCTGCACGCCTGGAAAACCAACCACACGGCAATTGCGTTGTACGAACATCTGGGGTTCCGCTGGCGCAGCGACGTGCACGTCGCGGTGCTCGAGCGTCGCACGCCCCAACCGGCCTGAGGTGCGTGCGGGTAGGTTGGAGCTCGCTCCCTCACCCCAGCCTCTCCCCCAACGATGACGCCGTCGGGGGAGAGGGGGCACACGCGTACGTCGTAATTCCTGCGCAGCCGCCTGGACTTCCGGCGGGGCTGCGGAGCTGACTCCCTCTCCCCTGGCTTTGCCGGGGGAGAGGGTGGGGTGAGCGGCGGCTTTTGGCTTTCGGGCTACTGCTTGTTGCCGTTCTCGTCGCTGGGCAGCGGGGCCGGCATGCGCAACGGCGGCAGCGTCAATGCAGCCTGACCCTTGCTGGTCAGGGTGGCGTTGAAGGCTGGCAGGTCCTTGGCTTTCACCTCGTCCCACTTGGCGCTGACCGCCTGCCACTGCTCCTTCGCGCGCACGGTCGCGGCCGCCTGGGCGGCCGTTGGCGCCGTGTCGGCGGACTGCAGCGAGCGCAGCGCGGCGAGCGCGGCGTCACTCACGCCGTTCAAGGTGGTCGCCACCTGGTAGCCGCGGCCGAAGCCACGGAAGCCGCGGACCTCGTCGGGCGCCAAGGTGTCGATCCGCGCCTTGAACGCATCGCGGGTGGCGCGCGGTGTGGATTCGAGCTTCGCCACCGCCTGACCCAGGTCGTGGGCCTGTCCGTAGGCCATGCGCGCGTCACGCGCCAGCTCGTACATTTCCAGTGCGAGCTTGTCGTTCTGCGCCAGGTCGGCGGTGGAAGTGGTGACGCGCGGATCCATGCGCAGCGTCAGCGGCTGCGTCCAGCTCTGGCCACCGACCGTGAGGCGCACCGTGTATTCGCCGGCCGGGGCCCAGGCCGAAGTGGGTGGTGGCGAGCTGCGACCCGGTATGGCGCCGGTCGCGTCGACTGGGGCGCGCGTCGTGGCCAGCGGCTGGTAGCGCAGGTTCCAGCTGATGCGGTGCATGCCCGCGCTGGTCGGCATGGAGCGGGTGCGCGCTGCCCAGTACAGTGGCACTGAACAATCCGGCGCCACGGGGTTGATCTGGCAGATCTTGTCGTAGGCCGCCGGGTCCAGCGCCGGATCCACCGCGCGCTTGAGCTCGCTGGAGTAGGTGCGCACGACCTTGCCGGCGCCGTCCAGGATGTCGATCGTGAGCGGCCCGGCCATGTCGGCGGCGAGGTAGTAGTCGATGAGCGCGCCGTTTGGCGGGTTCTCGCCGGCCGGCAACTCCGGCGCCCACGGCGTCGGGTCGTTCGTGCCCATGCGGATGCGCACGGCGGTCTGCGGCTTGAACAGGTACGCCGCCTTGGCGCTGCGCGCCTCCGCGATCTGGCGCAGCGGGGTGACATTGTCCAGGATGTAGAAGCCGCGGCCGTGCGTGCCTGCGATCAGGTCCGAGCACAGGCAGCCGGGGTCGTCCTTGAGCTCCAGGTCACGCACCGAGATCGCGGGCATGTCCAGGCGCAGGGATTCCCAGTGGTCGCCGTCGTCGAACGACACCCATACCTGGGTGTCGGTGCCGGCGTAGAGCAGGCCCGGCTTGCGGGGATCCTCGCGGATGGTGTTGGTCACGGCGCCGGGCGCGATGCCGTTGTTGATCTCGGTCCAGGTCTTGCCGCCGTCGCGCGTGCGCCACAGGTGCGGGTTCATGTCGTCGATGCGCATGGTGTTCGCGGCGGCGTAGGCGACCTGCTTGTCGAAATGCCCGGCCTCGATGTTGAAGATGCGCGTCCACGGCTTGATGGCGGACGGTGTCACGTTGGACCACCTGGCACCGCCATCCGTGGTGACCTGGATGTTGCCGTCGTCGGTGCCGGCCCAGAGCACGCCGGCATCCAGCGGGGAAGCCGAGAGCGCGGTGATGCTGCCGCCCTGCTCGGGCTTGACCTGCTTGGCGTACTTGCCGGCGTTGGCCGGCACCTTCCAGGTCTTGCGGCTGAGGTCGGGGCTGATGCGCGTCCAGCTATGTGCCTGGTCCGTGGATCTCCACACCACGTTGGAGGTGTAGTACAGCGTGTCCTTGTCCACCGGCGACCACAGGATCGGCATGGTGCGCACGTTGCGGTTGAATTCCGTGCCGCGTGCCGCCGCATCCGGGCCGACCTGGGTGGTCTGGCCGGTCTTGCGGTTGTACAGCGACACGTTGCTGCGCTCGCTGCCGAACACCAGATCCGGGTCCTTCGGGTCGGGCGCGGCGATGCCGTATTCCTGGATGTTCACCGGATGCCAGTCGTGGAACGTGATGCGGCCGTCCATCGAGCGGCTGTCGACGCAGGCCGAGCCCGAATCCTGCTGCCCGCCGCAGACGCGGTACGGGAAGGCGTTGTCGGTGGTGACGTGGTACATCGCGGCGGTCAGCTGGTTGTACCAGTTGCTCCACGATGCGCCGCGGTTGCCGGAGACGATCGCGCCCTGGTCGGCGACCACGAACAGGATGTTGGTGTCGTTCGGGTTGATCCACATGTTCTGGTAGTCGTCGCCACCCGGTGCGCCGCGCACCGCGGACCAGGTCACGCCGCCGTCCTCGGTACGCCAGAACACGGTCGAGCCACTGTAGACCACGTTCGCGTTCTTCGGGTCGACCGCGATTGTCGGCAGGTCGCCGCCACCGATGCGCGCGAGCGGCCGCGGATCGGGCGCGGCGGTGGGCGAGGAGCCTGGGTTGGCAGGGTCGCGGGCGGCCAGGCGCCAGTGTTCGCCGCCATCCGTCGACTTGTACAGGTTGATCGTGCCTGTCTTGGTCGGGACCGCCTTGCCCGTCGTGCCGGCGACCATGGCGTAGAGCGTATTCGGGCTGCTCCGGGAGAGGCTGAGGTTGGCCTGGATCACGGTCGGCAGGCCGTCGGTGAGCTTGTTCCAGGTGGTGCCGCCGTCGGTGGACTTGAAGATGCCGCCATCGGTGCCGCCGAACTCTCCGCCTTCGACGTAGCTCTGCTGCTGCTGCCACAGTGCCGCGTAGACGATGTTCGGGTTGCTGGCGTCGATACGCACGTCGTTGCCACTAACGTACTCGTCCTTGTACAGCACTTTCTGGAAGGTCTGGCCGCCGTCGGTGGAACGGAAGATGCCGCGCTCGGCATTCGGGCCGTAGGGATGGCCGAGCGCGGCGACGAACAGGCGGTTGGGATCGTGCGGGTCGACCGCGATATTCGCGATCATCTGGCTGTCGCGCAGGCCGAGGTGGGTCCAGGTCTTGCCCGCGTCGGTCGACTTGTACATGCCATCGCCGGTGGCGAGGTCCGGGCGGACAATGGCGGCGCCAGTGCCCACGTAGATGACATTCGGGTCCGATGGCGCCACGGCGATGGCGCCAATCGAGCCGGTCGGCTGGTCGTCGAACAGCGGCACCCAGTTGGCGCCGTAGTCGGTGGAGCGCCATACGCCGCCGTTGTCGAAGCCGGCGTAGAACACGTTCGGTTGGCTGGGTACGCCGTCCAGCGCTCGGGCACGACCACCTCGGGTCGGGCCGATGCCGCGCCAGTGCATCTCGCCGTAGGCGCTTGGTATGGAGGGGCTGGTGCCGGCGGCAGTGGATTGTGCGTTGGCCACGGCAGGCAGTGCGGCCAGGCCAAGTGTGGCGGTGGTCAGGCCGAGGGCGGCAGCGACAAGTAATCGGGTGGTCGGCATGTCGTCATATCCTTGGTTGATATTGGCGAAGGCGCGGAGAACGTCGGTGCAACCCGCACCGAACCGTCACCCCTGCGAGGCGGTGCTCCGCCGCAGCGGAGTACGTCCAGCGGAATGACGGCCAACAAGGTCGGTCGGGCGTCCCCAAGTCCTGGGACTCTAGCATCGAAGAATCCGATGGCCAACACCGGAGCAGGCGGCGGGGCAAAGCCGGATTGTCGCAGGGCACCTGTGGCGTGCGGCGGGCCGCGATGCAGGCATGAACCGGTACTGCCAGGTCGTGGCGAAGCCACTTGGCAGCGTCCGGCGGCGGGAACCCTGCAGGGTTCCCGCCGGCATGCGTGGCGCGGCCGGCGCCCTATCGCAGCTGCATCATGCGCATGAGGTTGCCGTTGACGTCGGCGGGCAGTGCTTGGGGCAGCTTGGCTTCCGGCAGCGCCAGTGCTGGCTGGCCCTTGCCGGCCAGCTTGGCGTTGAGCGCGGCCAGGCCATCGCCCTTCAAGGCGTCCCACTTGGCCAGGACGGTCTTGGCAATCTCGCGCGCCTGGGTGCAGGCGTCGACCTGCGCCGCGGTGGGTGTGCTGTCGGCCGAATCCAGGCCCAGCGACGCGGCCAGCGCGGCGTTGCTCACGTCCTTCAACGTGGCCGGGGTCGGCCAGGGCAGGCCGAAGCGGCGTGCGCCAGCGGATTCGGCAATGGCGTCGAGGCTGGCCTTGAACGACTTGGCGGCCGGATCGGTCCCCTCCAGCTTGGCCACCGCCTCGCTGAGGCCATGGGCCTGGCTGTAGGCCAGCAGTGTGGTGCGGGCCAGCTCATACATCTCCACCGACAGCTGGCTGATCTGCGCGATCCCGGCCGCCGGCGTGGTCACGCGCGGGTCGAGGCGCACAGTGAGCGGCTGGGTGTAGGTCTTGCCGGCGGCGGTCAGGCGCACGGTGTACTCACCGGGAGGTGCCCATGGCGAGCTCGGCACCACCGAGCTGCGGTGCGGGATCACGATCGGTCGGCGGATTTCCGAGCGCTCCTGGGCCAGCGGCTGGTAGCGCATGCTCCAGCTGATGCGGTGCATGCCCGCCTTGGTCGACAGCGACATGAGCGGCGCTGGCCAGTACAGCGGAATGCTGCAGTTTGGCGCATGGGGCTTGGCCTGGCAGAGCTTGTTGTAGGCATCCGGGTCCAGCGCGGGATCCGGGTCGTTGCTCTTGATCGTGCTGGAGTAGGTACGCACGACCTGGCCGGCGCCATCCAGGATGTCGATGGTTACCGGGCCAGCCACGTCGGAGGCGAGGTAGTAGTCGATGACGGCCCCGTTGGGCGGATTCTCGCCAGACGGGACTTCCGGCGGGAACGGCATCGAATCGTAGGTCACCAGGCGCACGCGCGTCGCCACCTGCGGCTTGAACAGGTAGGCCGGATCGGCCTGGCGCGCCTCGGCAATCTGCCGCAGCGGGGTCACGTCATCCAGGATGTAGAAGCCGCGGCCGTGCGTGCCGGCGAGCAGGTCGGAGCAGCCGCATTTCTCGTCGTCCTTGATGGCGAGGTCGCGCACCGAGATCGCCGGCATGTCCAGCCGCAGCGATTCCCAGTGGTCGCCGTCGTCGAACGACACCCAGACCTGGGTGTCGGTGCCCGCGTACAGCAGGCCTGGCTTGCGCGGGTCTTCGCGGATGGTATTGGTCAGCACACCGGGATCGATGCCGTTGTTGATCTCGGTCCAGGTCTTGCCGCCGTCACGTGTCCGCCACAGGTGCGGATTCATGTCGTCGATACGCATGGTGTTGGCCGCCGCGTACGCGGTCAGCTTGTCGAAGTGCCCGGCCTCGATGTTGTAGATGCGCGTCCATGGCTTGATCGCCGGCGGGGTCACGTTGGACCAGTGCTTGCCGCCATCCATGGTGACCTGGATGTTGCCGTCGTCGGTACCGGCCCACAGCACGTCCACGTCCAGTGGCGAGGCCGAGAGTGCGGTGATGCTGCCTTCGGGAGCGGGCTTGACCTGCTTGGCGTACTTGCCCACGGAGACTGGCGTCTTCCATGTCGAGCGCGCCAGGTCGGGGCTGATGCGCGTCCAGCTGTGGGCCTGGTCGCTGGACTTCCACACCACGTTCGAGGCGTAGAACAGCAGCGTCGGGTCCTTGGGCGACCACAGGATCGGCATGGTGCGCACATTGCGGTCGTAGTCCTTGCCGCGCTGCTCGCGGGAGGGACCGACCATCGTGGTCTGGCCGGTGCGGCGATCATACAGGGTGACGTTGTTGCGACCGCTGCCGAAGACGAGATCCGGATTCTTCGGATCGGGCGCGGCAATGCCGTATTCCTGGATGCTTACCGAGTGCCAGTCATGGAACGTGATACGGCCGTCCATCGAGCGGCTGTCGACGCAGGCCGAGCCGGAGTCCTGCTGGCCGCTGCACACGCGGTAGGGGAAGGCGTCGTCCGGAGTCACGTGGTACATCGCGCCGGTGAGCTGGTTGTACCAGGTGCTCCATGACTTGCCGCGGTTGGCCGAAACCGTGGCGCCCTGGTCGACCACGACGAAGACGATGTCGGAGTTGTTCGGGTTGACCCAGGGCTTCTGGTAGTCGTCGCCGTTCGGGCCGCCGCGCACCGCGGACCAGGTCACGCCGCCGTCCTCGGTGCGCCAGAACACGGTCGAGGCGGCATAGACCACATTCGGGTCCTTGCCGTCGACGGCCAGGGTCGGCAGGTCGCCGCCGCCGATGCGCGTCGCCGGGCGCGGGTCGAGCACGGCATCCGGCGACGAGCCGGGGTTGGCCGGATCACGCGCGGCGAGGTTCCAGTGCTCACCGCCGTCGCTGGACTTGTAGAACTGCACGGTGCCGGTGGTGCCTTCCTTCGCCGTGGGTACCTTGCCGGCAGTACCGGCCACCATGGCGTAGACGATGTTCGGGTTGCTCGGGGCGATGCTGAGGTTGGCCTCGATCACGCCGGCGGGCAGGCCGTTGGTCAGCTCCTTCCAGGTGGAGCCGCCATCGGTGGACTTGAAGATGCCTCCCGTGGTGCCGCCGAACTCCTTGCCTTCGATATAGCTCTGCTGCTGCTGCCACAGTCCGGCGTAGACGATGCTCGGGTTGCTGGGATCGATGCGCACGTCGTTGCCGCTGACGTACTCGTTCTTGTAGAGCACTTTCTGGAACGTCTTGCCCCCGTCGGTGGAGCGGAAGATGCCGCGCTCCTCGTTCGGGCCGTAGGGATGGCCGAGCGCGGCGACGAACAGGCGGTTCGGGTCATGCGGGTCGACCGCGATGTGCGCGATCATCTGCGTGTCGCGCAGGCCGAGGTGGGTCCAGGTCTTGCCGGCGTCGGTGGACTTGTACATGCCGTCGCCCACGGCCAGGTCCGGACGGATGATGCCGGCGCCGGTGCCGACGTAGATGACGTTGGGATCCGATGGCGCCACGGCGATGGCGCCGATCGAGCCGGTCGGCTGGTCGTCGAACAGCGGCACCCAGTTCGAGCCGTAGTCGGTCGAGCGCCACACGCCGCCGTTGTCGAAGCCGGCGTAGAACACGTTCGGCTGGCTGGGGACGCCGTCCAGCGCCCTGGCGCGTCCGCCACGGGTCGGGCCGATGGTGCGCCAATGCATCCCGGCGTAGTACTGCGTGGACTGGCCGGTTTGCGCCGTGGTGGCGGCTTGCGCCCTGGCCACCGAAGGCGGCGCCACGAGCGTGGTGACAGCGGCGACGAAGCCGGCAATGGTGAGGCCGAGCAGGCGGGAGGTCGACATTCGGAGGCTCCGCAGGGAATGGGAAGAGGCGAACCCGGAACAGTGGCACTTGCTTGAGCGCCGCCACGCCCACGATCGCGGGAATGACGAAACCAGGACCCCCGCGCCCAAGCCAAGTGCTATTCGAGCCTGGAACCTTACCAGTGCCGCGCGCCACTGACCAGCGTTTGGCCTTCCAGCGTCGCGACCACGTATCACCGCACGCAGCGCGAGGACGACCGGCGGCGCTGCTACCGGTTACCCTAGGCTGCTGGCGGCGACGGAGGTGGGGTGTGACGACGGAATGGGAAGCGCTGGTGGACGACGCGTTCGCGCGTCGCGACCGGCTCGAGCCGGCCGAAGTGGATGGGCGCCTGCGCCCGCTGCTCACGCAGGTATTGGACGAACTGGAAGCCGGGCGCCTGCGTGTCGCGCAGCCGGACGGCAGCGGCGGCTGGGCGGTCAACCAGTGGGTGAAGAAGGCCGTGCTGCTGTATTTCCGGATCAGTGCCAACGAGGTGGTCGATGGGGGACCGGCCCTGGCCTACGACAAGGTCCCATTGCGCTTCGCCCCCGGCGACGAGGCCAGCCTGCGCCGACTCGGCGCGCGCGTGGTTCCGGGTGCCCTGGTGCGCCGCGGTGCGCATGTCGCACCGGATGCGATCCTGATGCCGAGCTACGTCAACATCGGTGCCCACGTGGGCGCCGGCAGCATGGTCGACACCTGGGCGACGGTCGGTTCCTGCGCGCAGATCGGCGCCGGCGTGCATCTGTCCGGTGGCGTCGGCATCGGCGGCGTGCTGGAACCGCTGCAGGCGGCGCCGACGATCATCGAGGACCACTGCTTCATCGGCGCACGCTCGGAAGTGGTGGAGGGCGTGGTGGTCGAGCGTGGCAGTGTGGTCGGCATGGGTGTGTTTCTCGGCCAGTCCACGCGCATCTACGACCGCGCCACCGGCCGGACCAGTTACGGCCGCGTGCCGGCGGGCAGTGTGGTCGTTGCCGGCAGCCTGCCGGCCGCCGACGGCAGCCACAGTTTGTACGCGGCAATCATCGTCAAGCAGGTGGACGAGCGCACGCGCAGCAAGACCAGCATCAACGAGCTGCTGCGCGAGGCCTGAGATTCGGGCAGACGCACCGCGCAGCCTGTGTGCCGGCGAGATATGCTCATGCGCTGACCATCTTCAATGACCTGCGACCGTACCCGGCGGATTCCCGGGCGGACGCACCCGAAGGATCCGCATGGCGACGACCACCCTGTACGGCCTGCCCAACTGCGACACCTGCCGCAAGGCACGCCGTTGGCTGGAGCGCTTCCACGTCGAGCACGAGTTCGTGGACTACCGCGCCAATCCGGTGCCGGCGGCAACGCTCAAGCAGTGGGCCGCGGCGCTCGGCGGCTGGGAGCAGCTGGTCAACAAGTCTTCCACGACCTGGCGCCAGCTGCTGCCGCAACGCAAGGACCCGGGGCCGGGCAGCGATCCCGAATGGACCCTGCTGTTGAAGGAATATCCGGCGCTGATCCGCCGTCCGGTGGTGGTGCTGACTGACGGTGCGGTCAGCGTGGGCTTCACCGACAACGCCTTCAAGCGGTTGTTTCCACGCTGACGACGCGCCGGTCATGCCGCGCGTGATGCATGACTCCTGCGCTGCGTCGCCCGCAGGCGGGATTCCCCGCATGCACTGAATGCGAGTCGTCCGCAGCGCGTCCCGGGCTTCATTGCTACGCTGCGCCCTGGCACCACCTCGTTCCATCGCCATGCCTGATTGCCAGTACCCCGCGCCGCGCAGGGCCGGTCGCGGTCTGTGCCCGCCACACACTCCCGGGGCCGGGCCGTGAGCCGCCGTCCCGGCCGCCGCTATCGCGACAACCTGCGTATCGAGCGCGACAACGAGGCGCTGTACGAGCGCCTCGCGGCGCTGGCCGACAACGAGCGCCTGGCCCAGGTCTACCGGCGCATCGCCGCCGGCGAGCGGGCCAATGCGCGTTTCTGGGAGGAACGTCTGGGCCAGCTCGGCGAGGCGGTCCCGGCGCCGCGGATCGGCATGCGCGTCCGCATCCTGGGCTGGTTTGCGCAGCACTTCGGCACCGGTTTCGTGATGCCGACCGTGGTGCGCCTGGAGCACGCCGACCACGCCGCCACCCCGGTGGACCGCAGCGGGCATCGCGACCACTTTGCCGGTGCGCTGGCCAGCCCGGTGCAGCGCCATCGTCACGGCACGCGCAGCGGCAATACCCTGCGCGCCGCCGTGCTCGGCGCCAACGACGGCCTGGTGTCGAACGTCAGCCTGGTCATGGGCATGGCCGGTGCCGCGGCCGGGGACCACGCCGTGCTGCTGGCCGGCCTGGCCGGCCTGGTGGCGGGTGCCTGCTCGATGGCCATGGGCGAATGGCTGTCGGTGAACAGCTCACGCGAGTTTTACCAGGCGCAGATCACCGAGCGTGCCGAACGCTTTGCCGTGGCGCCAGAGGACGGCAGGCGCCACATCGCCGACCTGTACCGCGACAAGGGTCTGCAGCCGGCGGCCGCCGAGCATTTGGCCGGCCATGTCGCCGAAGCGCCGCGCGCCGCGCTGGACATGCTGGTGCGCGAGGAGCTCGGCATCGATCCGGGCGAACTCGGCGGCTCGGCGTGGAGCGCGGCGGTGTCCTCGTTCTGCATGTTCGCGTGCGGCGCATGGTTTCCCGTGGCGCCGTATTTGTTCGTGGGTGGCACGACCGCGCTGGTCGCCAGTGCCTGCACCACCTTGTTGGGTCTGGCCCTGATCGGCCTGGGCACGGCACTGTTTACCGGTCGTGGCGTGCTGTTCTCCATTGCGCGGCAGGCTGCGATCACCATGGCCGCCGCGGCGATCACCTACGCCGTTGGCCACCTGCTGGGTATCGCGCTGGGCGCCTGAAGGCGTGACGCGCGGCTTGTTATGCTGCGGTACCGCCGCTGCGCCGAGCAGGCTGTCGCCATGTCCGCCGTCCTGGAACTTGCCCGTGAGTTGATCGCCCGCCCCTCGCTGACCCCGGACGATGCCGGCTGCCAGGCGCTGATCGGCGCGCGACTCGCGCGCGCGGGGTTTCGCGTGGAGTATGTGTGCCACGGCCAGGTCGACAATCTCTGGGCCACGCATGGCGAAGTCGGCCCGCTGGGCGAGGCTCCGCTGCTGGTGTTCCTAGGCCATACCGACGTGGTGCCGAGCGGCCCGGAGACCGATTGGCATTCGCCGCCGTTCGTGCCCACCATCCGCGATGGCCGTCTGTACGGCCGTGGCGCAGCGGACATGAAAGGCGCGGTGGCAGCGATGGTGGTGGCACTGGAGCAGTTCGTGGCGGCTCGTCCGGCACATGCCGGGCGCGTCGGCCTGCTGCTGACCAGCGACGAGGAAGGACCGACCAACCTGGATGGCGTACGCAAGCTGGCCGAGCGCTTCCGGGCGATCGGGGAGCGGATCGACTGGTGCGTCGTCGGCGAGCCATCGGCCATCAGCGTGCTGGGTGACCGCATCCGCGTGGGACGCCGCGGGTCGCTGTCGGCCACGCTCCGCGTGCGCGGCGTGCAGGGGCACGTGGCCTACGCGGAAAACGCGCTGAACCCGATCCACGCGTTTGCCCCGGCGCTGGCCGAGCTGGCCGCGGAGCGCTGGGATGACGGCAACGCGGATTTCCCCCCCACCTCGATGCAGGTTTCCAACCTGCATGCCGGCACCGGCGCGGGCAACGTCATCCCGGGCGAGCTGTCGGCGCTGTTCAACTTCCGCTACGGCACCGTCAGCACGGTGGAGGACTTGCGCGCGCGCAGTGAGGCGATCCTGCGTCGCCACGATGTGGATTTCCAGCTCGAGTGGAATCTGTCCGGCGAGCCGTTCCTGGCACCACCCGGCGGCCGGCTGCGCGAAGTGGTGGTGGCCGTGTGCCGCGAGCTGTGCGGCCACGAGCCGGAGCAGAGCACCGGCGGCGGCACGTCGGATGGCCGCTTCATTGCCCCGCTTGGCGCCGAGGTGGTGGAGATCGGGCCGGTCAACGCCAGCATCCACAAGGTCGACGAGTGCATCGCCGTGGACGAGCTGGAGCAACTCCCCGCCGTCTATCAGGCGATTGCCGAACGCCTGCTCACCGGCTGACGTCCATCGTTCCTGGCGGTCCATTCCCTGGCTCTGTGTTCAGCCCGGACGCCGGTCCACCATGTGTCCGGGCTATACGCTTTGCCGGGAAGGGGCGGGGTGGTCAGCGGTCCATCTCGCGGCGCGCACGGCGCTCGCGTTTCCAGCGTACATAGTGGCGCTCGGCGCACAACGTGCCACGGCGCGCCGGACGCCGCAGCAGCGGCACGTCCAGTGCCAGCAGCAGGGCTCCCAACGGCAGCATCCACAGGCCGAACAGGGGTAGGAAGCTCAACAGCCCACCGACGACCAGCAACACACCGAGCGGCACGCGGATCCAGCGCGAGGATGGTGCGCGCAGCCAGCGCAGGATACGCACCAGCCAGTCCGGCAACTGCCGTTCCATGCGGTCCAGCAGCCGGTTCAGGCGGTAGAGATCGGTATGGCGGCTCATGGGTCGGTATGCGGTCTGGCAGCGGTAGTCGGATGGTCAACGGTGCCGGTCGGGAGGGGGCAGCGGCATACATTGTCCCAGCTATGGGGTTGCTGTCTCCCGGACCAAAGTGCTGGAAGCGTCCTTCGTTCAGCGTGATGCCGGGGTCAGGATGAGGGTGTGCCGTGCCGGACCAGGCAGCAACGGTGTGGCTTGCCCTCTCACCCAGGCCTCGTGTCCGGCGCCGAAGAACGGCGACAGCGGATTGTCGCTCTGTCCGCCCGGCATGCCCAGGCTGGCGTGGACCTCGTCGCCCGGGCTCACGGCCATACGTTCGGAGGCGCCGAATCCGGGCGCGGCGACGCGCGGCATGTCGCGGTCCCCGGGCAGCGGTTGGTCGGGCATGTCGATGAAGTGCGCCAGCCACCCCGGGAGCGCCGGGGCGAGCGGGTGGCGGATGGCGCTGCGGTTGTGCTCACCCCAACTGCGGGCGGCGAGACCACCGGGCTGCGTGCCGAGCGTGGCCACCACCTGGCGTGCGGCGGCGAGCAGCAGCGCATGCCAGTCGGCGTACTGGCGGTCGAGCAGGTGCTGCGGCCGGGCGCGGATCAGCATCCACACCGCGGCCTCGGCCGGGCTGCCCTGCGGCCAGGCGAAATCCGGATAGCGTTCGCGGACCATGGCCACGAACGGTGCCAGGGCGGCGTCGGTGACCTGGATGCGGAACTCGCGCACCAGCCGGTAATCCACGCTGCGCGTCGCCGCCCGGCCCTGCCAGTTGGCGGTGAGCCTGCGCAGCTGCTGCAGGCCCGGATCGGTGGTGTCAGCCAGGGTGCTTTGCAACAGGCGCTGCCAGCGCGTGAGCAGCACGGCGCGGTCGTCGAGCTGGATGTCGGTGAGGTTGCCGGGCACGAAGGACCGGTGTGCATTGAGGTCGTTGCGGATTTGCTGGGCGCGGGCGCCCAGGTCGTAGCCCCCGTTGCCGAGCAGGGTCAGCGCGTTGCCGCCGACCGTCCGGTTGTTCGCCGTCCACAGCCGGCCGGATGGCGGATCCTCGATGCGTGGGTACTGTCTGGCCTCAGCCCAGCCCTGCCAGCCCGTGCCGGCGCTCGACCAGTCGGCCGGCAGCAGCGGATCGGCCTGGCCGCGCAAAGGCAGGCTGTTGCTGGCAATGGTCCAGCCAATGTGCCCGGCATGGTCCGCCACCAGCAGGTTCTGCGCCGGGATGCCGAGCTGTGGCCCCAGGTCGAGCGCGGCGCCCACCGTGGCAACGTGCTCCATGCGCACCAGGTCCAGGTTGTATGCGTGCGGTTGGGCCCCGACCCACGACAGTGCCAGTGGCGTGCCGTCGACATCGGTACCCATGATCGGCCCCCAGCGCGTCTGTGCAACGTCCAGCACGACGTCCGCGCCGCCCTTGACCGCAATGCGCTCGGTGCGATGCTCGATCCGCGCCCAGCCGTCGGGCACCCGGTAGCGCTCCGGGTCGTCAGGATCACGCAGCACGCGCACCCAATCGGCCCAGTCGCCGGCGCTGTTGGTGAAGCCCCAGGCGACCTGGCCGTTGGAGCCGACGACCAGGGCCGGCATGCCAGGCAGGCTCACGCCGTTGAGGTCACGCTGGCCATCCGGCGCCGTGGGGTCGGGATAGTGCAGGCGGGTGCGGTACCAGATGTTCGGCACGCCGAGGTGCAGGTGCATGTCGTTGGCCAGCAGCGCCGCGCCGTTTGCGGTCAGCCTGCCGGCGACGGCAAAGCTGTTGCTGCCGGCGTAGTGCGACTGTGTAGCCGGGCGCAGCGCCACTGCGAGGCTGGCGCTGGCCGGACGCGCAGGCTGCGCGCGCAGGTCGATCACCCGGGTGCCAGGCAGCACCGGGCGACGCGACAGGGGACCTTGCAGCGGTGCCTCCCAGTCCGGATCCGGAGCCAGCAGGAAGTCCGCCAGTGGTCCGGGCAGGACCGCGCGCATCTGCGCCAGGCGCAATTCGCGCACGTTGCCGCCATCGCCCTGCAATTGCATGTACATGGCGGCGATCATCAACATGCTGTCATCCACCTGCCAGGGTCGCGGCTGCGCCCGCAGCAGCAGGTATTCCCAGGGCTTCACCCGCAAGGCGGCCAGCCCGGCGTTGACGCCGTCGCGATAGCGCTGCAATTGCACCTGCTGGTCGGCAGGCAACCGCAGGTAGGCGGCGTGCACGACGGCGCGCAAGCGGTGCCGGCGATGGTCCAGGTCCAGTGGCAACGCGCGCGGCCCAAGCAGGGCAGCCAGCTCGCCTGCCGCGACGCGGCGCATCAGGTCCATGGCGAAAAAGCGTTCCTGCGCATGCACGAAGCCCAGGGCGTAGCTGACGTCACCGCGGTCGGTGCCGGTCACGGTGAGGGTGCCCAGCGCGTCGCGTTGCAGAGTGACTTGGTTGTGCAGGCCGGGCATCGCGCGGTGGCCATCCAACTGGGCACGGCTCCCGGCCAGCAGCCACCATCCCGAGCAGACGAGCGCCACGGCCACCGCCAGCAAGACCGCGCCGAACCAGCGCAGCAGGCGCCGATGCCGCGCCGTCATGGCTTGGCGAACACGGCGAAGATGCCGGCGTAGGGCTTGACCATGAAGTTCGGCGCGCCCGCATAGTCCTGGCCATCCACATACAGCTGCGAGATGCTGCCATCCAGGTACAGGGCGTCGCGGCAACCAAGCTGGTTGCGGAACAGGCTGGCGAAGGCGTGGAAGTTGACCGGCACCTCGCTGACCGCAAACACCACCTTGCCCGGCGTCTGCGCACACACCCCGCTGCGGAATTTCAGGCTGCCCGAGTCATCGATGAACTGCGGGTTAAGCTTGCCGTCGATGACCAGCATGGGGCCCGATTGCGTGGCCCATTGCGCGCTCTGGCCGTCGGCCTTGAACTCCTCGCTGGTATGTACCGCGGCGTGGCCATCAGGATAGATGGCAAACACGCCGTTCGGCAGCAGGGAAAAATTGCCGGAGGCCGGGTTGCCGTGGGCCAGGTTCAGCGGCACCAGGGTCTTGCCGTCCTCCACATGCAGGCCCAGCGGAGCGGACTGCTTGTCGTAGATGCCGGCGTTGGCGGCAAACAACAGGCGTTGGCCGTGGTCGGCGCCCCAGGCGCGCAGCGCCTCGATGCTGCCGAAGGCCTGGCCGTTCTGCGGGTTGCGCCAGTGCAGCGACAGCGACTCGTGCCTGAGGTCGATGCGCACCACGCGATAGTTCTGGCCGGCGTAGGTGACCTCGTTGCTGTCCAGCGGGGGTGCCGCGCCGGAGCACGCGCACAGGCCGGCCAGCAGCCACGGCAGCAGCAAACGGCGGCCCGCCCGGTGACGAGGGTGGTCACGTGGCGTGGAGAGTTGGAATCGGCTCATCCGGTGATGGTCGCTGCGCAGATGGATGGACGCAAGGGCGCCGTGGGGAATGCGGGTCGGCAACGGTGGTCGCCGCTACACTGTCGGTTTCGAATCGCTGGATGGCACCATGCCGTATGCGCCAATCATGGGTACCTTGGGCTTTGTATTGTCACCCGACGGCACGCAAGTCCTGATGATCCACCGCAATGCGCGCGCGGACGACCAGCATCTCGGCAAGTACAATGGTCTGGGTGGCAAGCTCGAGGCCAACGAGGACGTGGCGGCCGGCATGCGCCGCGAGATCATGGAGGAGGCCGGCATCACCTGCACCTCGATGCGCCTGCGCGGCACGGTGAACTGGCCGGGTTTTGGCCTCCATGGCGAGGACTGGTTCGGCTTCATTTTCCTGATCGAAAGCTACACGGGCACGCCGCTGGCCGGCAACCACGAGGGCGCGCTGCAGTGGGTTGCGCGCGACCGCCTGCACGAGCTGCCGATGTGGGATGGCGACCGCTATTTCCTGCCGCTGGTGTTCGACGACGATCCGCGCCCGTTCCATGGCGTGATGCCCTACAGTGGCGGCCATGTGGTGTCCTGGTCGATGACCCGCATGTAGTTGGCGCACGCGGCCTCAGGGCACGTCGGCGGTCCATGCCGGGGTGGCGAATTTTTCCGCCGCGCACGCCTCGGCGGCGGCGATTTCCTCCGCGCGCAGCACATCGTCGTGCAGCCCGTGCAGGCGGCGGAAGGTGTCGATCATGGCCTCGATCACCTTGGCGCGTGGCAGGCCGGTCTGGCTGCGCAGCGGATCGACCCGCTTGGCGGCGCTCTTGGTGCCCTTGTCCGAGAGCTTTTCGCGCCCGATGCGCAGCACCTCGAGCATCTTGCTGGTGTCGATGTCGTAGGCCATGGTGACATGGTGCAGCACCGCGCCGGCGCGCCGCACCTGCGCAGCACCGGCGATCTTGCCGCCGGCCGAGGTGATGTCGTTGAGCGGCTGGTACCACGCCTCGATGCCCAGTTCGCCCAGCGCCGCCAGCACCCACTTGTCCATGTAGGCATAGGCGGCGCTGAACGGCAGGCCCTGGATCAGCGACAGCGGGGCGTAAATCGAATAGGTGATGGTGTTGCCGGGTTCGATGAACATGGCGCCGCCGCCGCTGATGCGCCGTACCACTTCGATGCGATGGCGTTGGGCGGCCTCCGCGTCGACCTCGTTGCGCAGCGACTGGAAGCGGCCGATCACCACTGCCGAGGAGGCCCACTCCCAGATGCGCAGGGTCGGCTTGCGCCGCCCGGCGCCCACCTCGTCGGTCAGCACCGCATCCAGTGCCATGTGCTGGCTGGGGGTTTGTGCGCCGGTGTGGATCAGCTGCCAGTCGTGGTCGCGCCAGGTCGTGCGGCTCACGCTTTGTGCTCCCCGTGCAGCGCGCGTTGCACTGCCGTGGACACCGCTTCGGGCGAGATCCCATACAGCATTGCCGTATCGGGGATGACGGCCTCGATGGCACGGGTCGTGGCGGCTTGCGGCAGATCCGCTTCCAGCCCGTCGAGCGCGCCGTCGATCGCGTGCAGCACGCTATCGGGTTCGAGGAAAAAATCTCCGCTCAACTGGACGTTGGTCAGCCTGCCGGCCTCTACCTCGAGGTCGATCACCACCAGCTTGCCGCCGGGCATCTTGTATTCACCGTGCATGGTTGTCTCATGGGTGTATCGCTCAAGAATACCGGCCTGGTGGCGGCCGGGCCAATGACGGAGGTCACTCGGCTCCACTCCCACTCTCCGATGAAGCCATCAGTGGAGCAGGGGTGCGCCACCGGGGAAGCTGCAGGACTGGTCGATGGAATGTCGGCCGGGCAGGGTTTACCAACGGCCGCGCGGGCTGAAATGCCCCTGGCCGACGCTGATCGACATGCTGACCCCGCCGCTGGGCTGGTCGCAGCTGCCGTAGCGCTTGCTGACGTTGACCGTGCCCGTTTGATAGTTGCCGGTACCGATGTGGCTGCCGCTCATCACGCCCATGCCCACGCTGCCGTGCACCTGGGGCTGGTTGTACGTCGAGTCGTCGCACGGTGGTGCGGCCGGTACGTCGGCCACGACGTTGCCCATGCGCCCGCTGGTGTCGCCGTAGTACACGCCCGGTGCCGTGTTGGTCGTCGCCGTTGTGGTTGCCTGTGGCGCCGCCGTCGTGCCAGTGGTTGCCGGCGCAGTCCCGCCCGGCAGCCTGAGGTTGAGCGGTGGCGGTGCCTGCGCGCAGGCGGCCGCAGCGGCCAACAGGCCTGCGGCGCAAAGGAGAGTGGTTATGGAATGGCGCATGAGCGTGCTCCGCGGGACAGGCATGTAACGCGCCACAGGCCACGGCGTGCACATGTCGACTTGGAAACGTGGCGCGACCGGAAGTTCACCAGGTTCTTGAAGCTCGCCGGCGGGCGATACCTGTGGACTGTTTCGGCATTCCAATCGTGGTCGATGACCCCGGTGGGCTGCACGGGGACACGGGCCCTCCCCGTCGCTGGGCTCCCTGCACAGACGCGGTGGCGTTGTCAGGAGGTACGCACATTGCGCAGCCTGGTTTCGGCTACAGTCTGGGCATGAACAGCCGCCTCGACGCCTGGCAACTGTCCGGGCAGACCATCCTCGTCACCGGAGCCAGCCGCGGCATTGGTCATGCCGCGGCACGGGAGCTGGCCGGGCTTGGAGCCGACCTGCTGCTGGTTGCACGCGATGCGGACCGTCTGGAGCAGGTGCGCGGCGAGCTCGCCGGTGAATTCGGCGGGCGGGAAGTGCTGGCCTTTGCGGCCGACCTCACCGATACCGAAGAGCGCCTGGCGGTATTCGACTGGATCCACGACCTGGGGGCTTCGCTGTCGATGCTGGTCAACAACGTCGGCGGCAACCAGCCGGCTGCCACGCTCGATTATGCAGATGGCGATATCCAGGCGATCTTCGAGCTGAATCTGTTCAGCGCCGTTGCGATGTGCCGCCTGGCGCATCCGCAACTCATGCAGCACGCACATGCGGCCATCGTCAACGTCGGCTCGGTGTCGGGCGTGACCCACGTGCGTACCGGCTCGGCCTATGGCATGAGCAAGGCCGCGCTGCACCAGCTCACGCGCAACCTGGCCGTGGAGTGGGCGGTGGACGGTATACGCGTCAACGCCGTGGCCCCCTGGTACATACGCACCCAGCGCTCGGAACCGGCACTCGCCGATGACGATTATCTCGACCAGGTGCTGGAGCGCACGCCGTTGGAGCGCATTGGCGAGCCTGAAGAGGTCGCCGCGGCCATCGCCTTCCTGTGTCTTCCAGCCGCCAGCTACATCACCGGCCAGGTGCTGGCCGTGGACGGTGGCTTTCTCGCCTGCGGCTTCTGAGCCGCAACGCGGCTGTTTCCATACCGCCGTACACCTTGGCCACCGGATTGTTGCCGGCCAGGTGCCTATGCGCTTGCCGATCGCTGCAACCCGGGTTCATGCGCCACGGCATTGAAAATCGCATTATCAAAGTGTCCCAGCACGGCATTCTATCCATATATATGTCTACGCTGCGTGAAGCAAATGCGGTGGTTTCAAGGCGGTGGTTCAGACGTAAAGCCAGCTATATCGGAGACAAGCCGGCGCGGATTATTGGAGGTCTTGTGGATCGTTCGGCTGCGGCGTTTTGTCGCACGATAGTTACAGTTGGAACTTTCGTAATTTTTATGTTACGTTGGCGCCATTCCACCCACGCAACCATAAGGAAACGCGAGTGGTTCGACCGGGGTCGAGGCCACTCGAATTGAGCCGCACACCGCACCGTGGCGGGCAAATCCGCCGGTTGGAGCCGAGTGCACGCCCATCCCCTTAACTGAGGGTTATATGATGAATCGCAGCAAGCACGCAGTACACATTGCAAGTCGCCGCACCGCGCTGGCCGTGGCCATGGCATTGGGGTTGGGTCTGGCCGGTTCCGTGGCCGCGCAATCCACCACCGGCCGTATCTTCGGCCAGGCGGCTGCCGGCGAGACCGTGTCGGTGCAGGGCACCTCCGGCACCACGCGCGAAGTGACGGTGGACAGCCAGGGTCGTTTCGACCTGTCCGCGTTGCCGCCCGGCAGCTATACGGTGACGCTGAAGAAGGACGGCGCCGTGGTCGACACGCGCGAGAACGTGTTTGTGGTGGTCGGTTCGGGTACCGAAGTGCCATTTGCCGCGGTGACCTCGCTGGCCACGGTCAGCGTCTCGGCCAATGCCTTGCCAGCCATCGATATCAGCGGCGTGGATTCGCGCACCGTGGTCACCTCGCAGCAGTTGGCATCCTTGCCGCTGGTGCGTACCGCCGAGGCCGTGGCCCTGTTGGCGCCGGGCGTGGTGCCGGGCAGCTCGTTGTTCACCGACGCCAACGGCTTTTCCCGCAACCTGGTGTCCTTTGGCGGTTCCTCGGTGGTCGAGAACGCCTACTACCTCAACGGTTTCAACACCACCGATCCCATCAGCGGCATGGGTGGCCTGACCCTGCCGTACGGCGCGATCGACCAGCAGGAAATCCTCTCCGGCGGCTACGGTGCGGCCTACGGCCGGTCCGATGGCGGCGTGATCAGCCAGATCGGCAAGCGCGGCACCAACGAGTGGCATTTTGGTGGCCAGCTGCTGTACACCCCGAAGGAACTGAAGGCGGATCCGCGCAGCTACTACTACGTCAACGCCGATGGTTCGCGGGGCAAGATCCGCCAGGACCGTTATGACAACAAGACCTGGAACGCCACCGCCGATGCGTATTTCGGTGGTCCGCTGATTGCGGACAAACTGTATATCTTTGGTGCCGTGGAAGCCGACCGTGTGCAGGGCCAGTCCACCGGTTCCGACGTGGCGCCTTACGTTACGCATTACCGTACTGACAATCCGAAATGGTACGGTAAGTTGGATTGGAACATCACCGACAACAACATCCTGGAAATCACGGGTGCGTCGAACAAATCATCGTACGCAGGCGTCAAGAACAAATACGACTACGCCACCCATACCGAGGGTACGTTCAACAGCTACGACACGTCCACCAAGGTCGGCAGCGACCTGTATACGGCCAAGTTCACCAGTTATATGACGGACAACCTGACCTTCAGTGCGTTGTATGGACAGATGCGCGGCACGCTGTTTAGTGAAATCCCTGGTTACGATCCCACCTATCCAAACATCATTAACCCGAATCTCGAGAACCCTGCGATCACTGGTGGCAACCAAATCATCAATAGTCAGACAGAGTTGCGTATCACCGACCCCGCGCATACTTCGAAGAACACGAACCTGCGCTTGGATCTGAGCTACAAGCTTGGCAGTCACACCCTTACCGCGGGCATCGACAACCAGAACGTGCGGGACACGCATGATGGTCAGACGACGTCAGGGCCAGGTTATGCGTGGGAATACAGTCATCCTGTTGACAAAGACGGCAACGCCTTAGATCCATCCACATGGATCGTCGGTGGTCCAGCTGCGAGTGCTGACTGGCAGGCATTGCCGTGGGTCCAGGCACCCGGCGGTTATGCCGGCGGTGAGACCGGTTACTACGTTGCAAGATATATCTATCAGGCCAGTGGCTCGGTACGTACCACGCAGCGTGCGCAGTACCTGGAGGACAGCTGGCAGGTGAGCGACCGCTGGTTGGTCAAGCTGGGTCTGCGCAACGACCAGTTCACCAACTACAACAGCGACAGCGTCCCCTACCTGCGTCTGACCAGCCCACAGTGGGCGCCGCGCGTCGGCTTCAGTTGGGACGTCAATGGCGACTCCAGCTTCAAGGTCTACGGCAATGCCGGTCGTTACTACCTGGCCATGCCGGCCAGCGTTGCGCTGCGTGCGGCGGGTGCCTCGCTGTATACCCGTCAGTACTACACCTACACTGGCATCGATGCCCACGGCATCCCGACCGGTTTGACCGAGATCCCGACCAGCACCGGCGGTCCGATCTCGTCGAACCTCGAGTACGGCATCCCGCGCGATCCCAGGACCGCGACCTCGACCAACCTCAAGTCGGAATACCAGGACGAGTACATCCTGGGCTTCGACAAGCGGCTGGGCCCGTCCTGGACCTATGGCGTCAAGGCCACCTATCGCAACCTGCGCAACGCCATTGACGATATTGGTGACGCGCCGTCGATCCAGGCCAAGATGGATGCGATGGGGATCGATCCGACCACCTATGATCCGGACAGCATCCAGGGCAGCTACCTGATCAATCCGGGCCGCACCTCGATCTTCCAGATCCCGAAGCTGGCCGGTGGCTACTATGAGGTGCCCATGGACTGGGTGAAGGACTTCCACTTCAACACCACGCTGAAGCGCAAGTACTACGGTGTCAACTTCTACCTGGAGCATCCGTTCGACGGCAAGTGGTTTGGCCGCGTGGACTACCTGTACTCGCGCAGCTACGGCAACAGCGAGGGCCAGGTGCGTACCGACATCGGCCAGACTGACGTCTCCGCCACGGTGGACTGGGACTACGCCGCGGTGATGGACTACGCCAACGGCGACCTGGCCAACAGCCGCCGGCACCAGATCAAGGCGTATGGTTCTTACAAGCTGACGCCCGAGTGGATGGTTTCCGGCAACGTGTTCATTGCTTCCGGTGCGCCGAGGACATGTCTGGCGCGCTACGGCGGTCCAAACGGGACCAATCCAGGCCTCGGTTATGGCCCTTACTATCACTTCTGCAGGGATGGCCAGCCATACTCCCCGGGCAAGCAGCACGAGCCGTGGACCTACCAGGTCAATCTCGGTGCGGAGTATCGGCCTATGTGGGCCGAGCAGAAGCTGGCGTTCAACGTGAACGTGCTGAACGTGTTCGACAACCAAGTGATCACGCAACGTTATCCGCGTTCCGACAATGTCAATTGGCTGCGGCCGTATGGTTCGCAGACCGCGCGCTCGGTGCGGTTCGGCATCACCTACGACTTCTGATTCCTGGTCGTCGTGTACTGGACCAAAGCCGCCGGGTTCGCCCGGCGGCTTTTTTTGCTCCCGGAGGTGGCGGGGAAGCCGTGCTCAGAATTCCGCTGCGTGCGGCCGCGTGGCAAAGCCGACGCTGAGCGCGCCTTCGCCGACGTTGATCATGCCGGTGATGCTCATGGGCGCCTCGAGCAGCGTGACCCCGGTGGCGGCGCAGGCATCGCACAGCTCGCTGTAGCCGGGCAGCCGGCCCAGGGTGGACAGATCGCCGCCGTAGCTCACGCAGACTGCCGGTACCAGCAAACCCTCCCGCACCTGGCGCGCGGCGTAGGCAAGCAGGGTCTTGGCGCCGGATTCGAAGCCGCGTACCTTGCCCACCGCTCCGGTGTCGCCGCGATAGCAGCGCAGCAGGGGTTTGACGTCCAGCGCCGAGCCCAGGGTGGCGCCCAGCCAGCCCACGCTGCGGTCGTTTTTCTTCTTCGCCCTGGCCCGCAGGTAATACAGGTCGCGCGGCAGCATGTAGCCGTAGCTGTTGTCGGCGACATAGGCCAGCCGCGCCCGGATCGCGGCCGGAGCGTGGTCTCCGGCAATCATGCGGGTGGCCTCGAACACCGCAGGCGCCGCCCCGGCAAAGAGGTTGCGCGTGTCGATGACGCGCATCATGAATGGCCCGGCCGCTCCGATGGCAGAGCGTGCCTCGCGGTAACCCATGAGGATGCGGTAGCTTGCGCGATGGACGTTGTCGTTGATGGTGCTGCGCGTGGCGGTGATGGTGAGGCAGAACACGCAGTCGTAGTGCAGCACCAGCTTGTCGAGGAACAGGCGCTCCACGGCTTCGACCGGACACGACGCCGTCTCCGCCTCGTGGCTGCGGTCGCCAAGCTTGCGCTCGATGAAACGCCGGGTTTCCGCCGGGCTGCGGTCGTCCATGAAGGTCTCGCCGTCGACCTTGACCGTGGTCGGCAGGACCGTGACTCCGTGCTGCAGCAGGAAGTCGTGCGGCAGGTCGCAGGCCGCATCGATGGTCACAGCGAAACGCATCGTGGACTCCGGCAGGGCTTGACCTGAAAACATAGCACGCACGCCCCGTGACCGATGGTCCGGCCGGGCTGCGGCGCTCCGCGTGCCCAGGAGCCGCGCCAGCATGGCGCTTGATCGCGTTGTTGGCGCCACCTATCCTGCCCAGAATCAATCGCACTCACTTGGGCGCCGTCATTCCCGCGAAGGCGGGGACCAGTGCCTTGCATGACCTGGCAACGGTCGGAGTCACTGGATTCCCGCCTTCGCGGGAATGACGGGAATGGGTTTCGCGCTGGAGTAAGTGCCATCCTGCCCAGGTTTCAAAGCATCCGGGAAGTATCCTCATGCCATTGACCCGCGCCATGCAGGTGGAAGGCCGCCCGATCCGCGTGTATGACGGGCTGGTGCCCTTGCCGCTCATCAAGCAGCTCACCGATGCGTTCATGGGCGCGAACTTCGTCAAGGACGAGATCGCCCGCGCCGAGACCTCCCAGTTCCGGCATTGGGAAATGGGCATACCGCTGGAGACGGCCAGGCAGTTGGCGGTCTACCAGCCCACCCTCGAGGTCTTGCGCGATTTCGAGGGCGCGGCCGGGTATCGCATCGAGCGTTGCTACTGCAACCATGCCGCGTTTGGCGAGATGCTGTTCATCCACACCGACACCAGGCGCCCGGGACAGCAGGCACTGACCGCCCTGTGGTACATCGCGCCGGAATGGAATGCCGAATGGGGCGGCGAGACGCTGTTCTACGACTCGCAGTTGGATGCCGTGGCGGTGGTTACGCCCAGGCCCGGGCGGCTTGCGGTGTTCGACGGCAACATTCCCCACGTCGGCCGTCCGCCCAACCGCATCTGCTACGCCCCGCGCTATACCCTGGCATTCAAGCTGGAGCCGGCCGCCGGCTGAACTCCGGGGCAACCGTATGCAGGCCACCTCTTCCGCTTCCAGCGACGCCCGGCTCACCGAGGCCAGGGCGCTGTATCAGGCCGACGAGCCGGCACGCGCCGAGGTGTTGCTGCGCGCGTTGCAGCAGCGTGACCCCGCCAGCGAAGAGGTCGGCATGTTGCTGGCCAACGTGCAGCGCAGCCAGGGGCGCTTCAGTGCCGCGGCGGAGACCTTGTTCACGCTGAGCCGGGCCAACGACTTCGCGGCCGGGATGAGCCTGCGCAGCGTGGACTTCATCCGCCAATGCGACCGGCATGCGGTGGCCGAAAGCATCTGTGTCGCGGCGCTCGCGCGCGGCAACGTGCCGGCCGAGCTGCTGATGCAGGCGGGCAACGTTGCCCGCGAGCTGGGCCAGTTCGACACCGCGCGTACGCGTTATCTGGCGGCGCTGGATGCAGGCATTGACCTGGACCGCCACCACGTGCTGAACGCGCTGGCCAATACCCGGCGCTATGTCGATCCGGTGGATGTCGAGATCGGCTGGTTCGCCCGGCATTTCGCGGCAGGGCGCCTACCGCCACGGGCACTGGCCTCGGCTGGCTTCGCCCTCGCCAAGGCGCAGGGCGATCTCGGCGAGCACGCGGCGGCGGCCCAGACCCTGCAGCGAGCCAACAAGATCCTGCACGGCGTGTGGCGTTGGGATGCCGATGCCTGGCAGCGCTTCGTCGCCGCCCGGATGCAGGAGATCGTGGCGCCGGCGAATGGGGAGCCCGGGCGCGCGTTCGTACCAGTCTTCATCATCGGCATGCCGCGCACCGGCACGACGCTGACGGCGACCCTGCTGGCCCAGGCGACCGGGGCCCGGGACCGTGGCGAGCTGCGCACCCTGCGCTTCGTCGCCGAGCGCCTGGTTGTCGGCGGCCACCTGGGCAGCCAAGCCGCCATCGCCGAAGCGGCGCGGCTCTACCGCACGCTGGCGGTCCAGGACGATGCGCCGGCAAGCTGGTACATCGACCAGGACCCGATGAACTTCCGCTACCTGCATGTCGTCGCGGCCATGTTTCCGCAGGCCCGGGTGATCCACCTGCGGCGTGGGCGGGCGGATACCGCCTTGTCCCTGTGGGCTCAGGATTTCGCCCACGCCGACCTCGGCTTTGCCTACGATTTTGCCGACATGCGCGCGTGCATGACTGGGCACGATGCGTTGATGCAGCACTGGCAGCGGACCTTGCCGCTGTCCATCTTCGAGCTCGATTACGAGACCCTGGTCAGCGAGCCGGACGCCACGCTGGCCCGTCTGGGGGCGTTCATTGGCGCACCGCCCCGGGCGCGGGCGCAGGACGGGGAGGTGCCGGCACCGGTCCTCTCGGCCAGCGTCTGGCAGGCGCGTCAGCCGGTATATCGGACCTCGGTAGGGCGTTGGCGCGCGTATGCGCCATTCGTTCCGGAACTGGCGCGCTTCGCCGGCATCCCGTGATGGACCACGTGGTGCTGCCGCAGCCGGTGGCTGCGGATCGTGCGCGTATTGGCGCATGGGCTTGTGCCGTTGCGGCGGTGCGGGCACGCTTGGCCGATGGTTTCTTCCTCGCCCGCGCAATCCCTTGCCGTGCTGCAAACCGCCGCCGGCTTGCTGCAGGCGGGTCGGCATGCGCAGGCACGCCCCATGTTGCAGGCGCTGGTGCAATCGAACCCCGGCATGGCGCAGGCCCATCGGCTGCTCGCCGGGTCGTTTTTCCAGACCGACGAACACGCGCTGGCCCTGCAGGCCGTGCAGACCTGGCTTGGCCTGCAGCCGGAGAACGTCGAGGCCCATGTCCTGCGCGCGCGGGTGCTGGTGGCTGCCGGGCAGCTGGCCGAAGCCGAGCGCACCCTGCGCCGGGTCCTGGTCCTGGCGCCGCACGACCTGGTTGCGGCATCCATGCTGGCGCGCCTGCTGCTCGGCGCCAACCGCGTGAGGGAAGTGGGCGGCCTGCTGGAGCCGCTGTTCCGGGACGGTCGCGCCAGCCCTGAAATCCTGATGCTGTATGGCCACGCCTTGATGGCGCTGGGGGAATCCGCGCAGGCCGAGCGGGTGTTCCGACGTTGGCTCGAGCTCAAGCCCAATGACGGCGACGCGCGCCTGCGCCTGGCTGCCGTGCTCGCCGATACTGAGCGTTATGAAGAGGCGGCGCGCGAAGCACGCGCCGGCATCGCCAAGGTCGGCAAGACACCGGAGGCCGCGTTTGTGCTGGCGCGTACGCTCCTGGGCCAGAGCCGGTTCGACGAAGCCGAAGCGGAGCTGCGGCAACTGGTCCGGGCCTGGCCTGGCCATGTGCTGGCGCAGACCAACCTGGCCGAACTGGTGTGGATGCGCAGCGGTGACGCCGCCCTGGCCTGTGCGGAGCTGGATGTAGCCCTGCAGCGGCAACCGCAGTTGCAGGCCTTGCGCGTCAGCAAGGCGCGCCTGCTGCTCAGTGCGCGTCGTGCGCATGATGCCCTGGCTGTCGTCGATGCCGGCCTGGCGCTGGCGGACCGCGATCCCGAGCTGTTGCGCACTGCGAGCGCGATCGCCCTGGAGTTCGATGGGCAACGTGCGCTGGACTACGCACGGCGCCTGCTGGCTGTCGCGCCAAACGACTACGGCGCCCGCGTGGCGTTCGGCAACGCTTCGCTGGCGGTCGGGCACGCGCAGGCCGCGCTCGAGGCGGCCGATTCGCTGCACCGGGCCAATCCCACCGATGGCCAGGCCGTGGCGATGCGGGCCGATGCCCTGCGCATGCTGGGCGACCCGCGCTACCGCGAGCTGCTCGACTATCAAGGCCTGGTACGGCCGGCGCTCCTGGACGTGCCGGATGGCTGGCCCAGTCTCGCGGCTTATCTCGACGACCTGGTGGCGGACCTCACCCGCTCACATACCTTGCGCGCGCATCCGGTAATCAACTCGCTGCGTGGAGGCACCCAGGTGCAACTGGTGCCGCAGGATTCGGCATACGCGGCAATCCGGGCCTTCCCACAGGCCATCGACGGCCCGATCCGGCGCTACATGGAGGCGATCGGGCATGGCACGGACCCCATGCGCTGCCGCAACACCGGCCGCTACCGGATCAGCGGCATGTGGTCGGTGCGCCTGCGCCCGCATGGTTTCCACGTCAACCACTACCACCAGGACGGCTGGATTTCCTCGGCTTGCTACCTGCATCTGCCGCCGGCAATGGCCGAGCGGCCGGGCGAGGGCTGGATCCAGTTCGGCGAGTCGGCGTTTCCCACCACGCCGCCACTCACGCCGGAATACGTCGTCAAGCCCGAACCCGGCCTGCTGGTGTTGTTCCCCTCCTACATGTGGCACGGCACCGTGCCGTTTTCCGGTGGCGCGGAAGACTATCGGATGACGATCGCCTTCGACGTCGTGCCGGTTGCTGCCGGATGACCGTGAATCTCCGCTCCGACCCCTCGAGACCAGGACCCAAGTTGCATGGCCGATAACAGCCTGATCGATCCCATTGTCGCTGCCCTGCAGGCTGGGAATCCGCAGCTGGCCGAACAGCACTGCCGCGCGGCGCTCGGACGGGCGCCGGACGAACCCGACGTGCTGGTGCTGCTGGCACTCGGCCTGCAGCAGCAGGACCGGTACCAGGACGCGCTGGCAGTATTTGCCCGGCTGGTCGAAGTCTGTCCGGAAGACAGCCTGCACTGGTCCAACTACGCCTCCGCGCTGGCCCGTGCCGGCAACCTGGAAGCCGCCGAGCAGGCTGCGGAAACCGCGGCGCGTTGCGCGCTCAACGATCCCGAGCGCCTGGACGAACTGGGCGTGATGCAGCTCGGGAACGGCAAGCCTGCCGCAGCGCAGGCAACCTTGATGCGCGCTTTCGACCTCGACCCCGATTCCGTGAGTATCCGCCTGCATGCCGCGCGGGCGTGCATTGCCTGCCACGACCATCGCGCCGAGATACTGCTGCAACCGTGGCGCAGCTGGCTGCCACTCGCGGACCAGCAAATGGCTGAGCTGGCCCAGCTGCTGGTCCAGGTCAGTGAACTCGACGACGGCATGGAACTGCTCGAGGATCGGGTGCGCCGTGCGCCTGACGATTGGTCGGCACAATTGCTCCTGGCGAAGGTGTACGAACGCGTCAACCGGCTGGATGAGGCGCGGGCCAGGCTGCAATGGATCCTCGCGGCCATACCCGCCGATGCCGATCCCGGCATCCGGCGCGAAGTGGAAAGCCAGCAGGCCCAGCTCGCCATGCGCCGGCGCGACTACGCGGCCGCGCGTGCGCTGCTGGAACACGTCGGCCCCGGCCACGCCGATCATGACACCCATTATTTCTCCCTGGCCAAGGCCTGCGACCGGCTCGGCGATACGGACGCGGCGATGCAGGCACTGGAGACCGCGCATGCCATCCAGGTCCGGCTGCTGGGATTGTCCAATCCGCACCTGCTGGAAGCGGACGCGCCCCTGCTGCCGCACGTTGACGACCGGGTGAGCGAGGCGGATTACCAGGCGTGGCCGCAGCTGAAGGCGCCCGACGCCAGCCAGTCGCCGGTGTTCGTGGTGGGCTTTCCCCGCTCCGGCACCACACTGCTCGAACAGATGCTCGACGCGCACCCGCGCCTGCAGTCCATGGACGAACGCCCGTTCATGAATCAGCTTGCCAATCGGCTGGGAGACATCGGCATCGAAATCCCGGGGGATTTGCGTGTACTGACCCAGCGCGATTGCGACGAGCTGCGCAAGGGCTATGTGATCCTGGCCTGCGGGAAGGTGCCGCGGCGCTGGGATGCGCGCCTGGTGGACAAGAATCCGCTGAACATGTCGTGGCTGCCCATGATCCACCGCATCTTCCCGCACGCGAAATTCGTGTTCGTGCTGCGCCATCCGTGCGACGTCCTGCTGAGCTGCTACCTGCAGGACTTCCAGGCGGCGCCGCTGGTGTCCGCCTGCCGCTCGCTCGAGCACCTTGCCCATGCCTATGTTGCGGCAATGGAAGGCTGGCTGTACCACGCCAACCTGTTCCAGCCCGACGTGTTCGTTTCGCGTTATGAGGACCTGGTGGCCGATACCCCGGCGCAGACCCGCCGGATAGCCGACTTCCTCGAACTCGGCGAGGCCGAGACCATGCTGCGGTTTGCCGAGCGTGCCCGGGAGAAGGGCTATATCCGGACCCCGAGCTATAGCCAGGTGGTCGAGCCGATCAGCGCCCGGGGGGTGGGTCACTGGCGGCAGTATGCGGCGTACTTCGAACCCGTATTGCCCATCCTCCAGCCCATGCTGACGCATTGGGGCTACGCCTGACCGGGGTCGATGACAGTTCCCCGAACCCCTTGATTCGCATTGGCCCAGCCACCTCGCGCCGGTCTGGGCGGGTGTCCGGGTTGCCCTGTGGTTGTGCGGTCGAGCCCGGCGCCCTGCCCAAGCCTCGCCATCAAAGTGTGACTTGCGTCAATTGTGTAGTTTGCGTTAGCCTTCCGAAATCGTGAGGGAAAGGGGATGGTTTTGTAAACAAATCGGCAAGGGCCAACCAGGGTTGCTCGGTACCATTGCCGGTCGTTTTTCCCCGTTCCTACTCGCTGCGGCATCGCGGAAGGTGCCTTTTAAATTGCTGGGCTGTGCGAACGAATCGGCAGCAGCGCAGCGGTTCGCGACAGTTTGAAGCAAGACTTGAGGGCAGAGCTCCGTTGCAGAACTGGGCACTGAACGTTTCTGATTCCCCAAATCCGGAGACCGTAATGAAAACCAATCGAAATCAGCTCTCGCTGGCGGTGCGAACGGCCCTGTCCCTGGGTGCTGTGATGACCGCGGGCTTTGTCGGCACTGCGTTTGCCCAGGACCAGGCGGCGCCCCAGGCGAGCCAAGCCACCGAACTCAAGACCGTCGTGGTCACCGGTTCGCACATCCGCCGCGTCGACCTCGAAACCTCAAACCCGGTCATTGCGGTCTCTGCCGCGCAGATCCAGGCCACCGGCAAACTGACCCTGGGTGACGTGGTGCAGAACCTGCCCGCGGTCACCGGCGGCTTGCTGACGCCAACCGTCAACAACCAGAACAGCCCGAACGCAAACCCGCGCAGCCGCACGATGGTTGGCCTGCGTGGCGTAGGCTCCGACCGTACCTTGACCCTGGTCGACGGTCAGCGCGTGCTGAATGCGGACATGAACGCGATCCCGGCGGCTGCGGTCGAGCGGATCGAGGTCCTGACCGACGGCGCCTCGGCTGTGTACGGCTCCGACGCGATCGGCGGCGTCATCAACGTCATCCTGAAGTCCGACTACCAGGGCGCCCAGGCCTCCGCCAACTACGGCATCTCCGATCATGGCGATGGCGAGACCCGTGGCGGCAGTTTCATGTTCGGCCAGAGCTCCGACAAGGGCAACCTGATCGCGGGCCTCAGCTACAACAAGGCAGACATCATCCTGCAGGGCAACCGCAAGTTCTCCGAGTACGCCCTGTCCTTGACCGCCGACAGCCCGAACGGCCCGCTGTATGCCGCCAAGGGTGGTTCGGGCACTGGCATTTATGGCAACATCCGGCTCCCCAAGAGCCTCGCGGCCCAGTTTGGCTGCACGACCGGCAGCAACAATCTTGCCGCAAACCACGATGCGGTCGCGTCCGGCAAGAGCCCACTGGGTCCGGGCGACTTCCACTGCTTCGGCAACAGTGACCGCTACAACTATGCGACGGTCCAGGCTTTGCGGGCACCCCAGGAGCGTGTCAACGGCTTCTTCAAGGGCACCTATCACCTGACCGACCACATCGACGCGTACATGACCACGTACATGAACAAGTCGACGGCGGCGATGCAGTTGGCGCCGAACCCCGGCGGGATCAACACCAATGCGCCACTTTCGGCGCAGAGCTACTACAACCCGTTCGGCATCGACTTCACCCGTGCCAACGGCAACACCGTGGGCCTGCGCATGGTTGCCGCCGGCAACCGCGTGTATGCCTCCAGCGAGCGCACCAATCAGCTGCAGACGGGGCTGAAGGGAACGCTGGTCCTGTTCGACAAGGACTGGACCTGGGACGCCGGCGTGAACTACGGCTACTACAGCTTCAGCACCAGCACTGGCGGTTCGCCCAGCGCTTCGTTGTATGCGCCCGGCCTGGGACCATCGTTCATGAACAGCGATGGTGTGGTCCAGTGCGGCACGCCGAGCGCACCGATCTCCCTCAACTCCTGCACGCCCTGGGATATCTTCAGTGGCCAGTCGGCTTCCGCTACGGCCGCCTTGAAGAAGGCCACGGTGCAAACCCTGATGCAGCAGTGGAGCCTGCAGCGTGGCTACCACGCCGACGTCAGCGGCGGCTTGTTTGATCTGCCTGCCGGCACGATGCAGCTGGCGGCCGGTGTTTCCTACCGCAATGAATTCGTCAACAACACCATCCCGTTCCAGCAGCTGATCGACCCGACCACCGGCAACTGCCCGGGTGCCGGTTGCGCCAGCCCGCTGCGCGGCAGCGACAACGTCAAGGAAGCGTACGCCGAGCTGTTCATCCCTCTGCTCACCGACATGCCGTTTGCCAAGTCGCTGAATGTGACCCTGGGTGACCGCTACTCCAAGTACAACATGGCGGGCAGCACCAACAACTGGAAGGTGGCCTTCGAGTGGAAGCCGATCAACGACCTGCTGCTGCGCGGCACCGTGGCTTCGGTGTTCCGTGCCCCGAGCATCCAGGACATCTTCGGCATGCCGGCGAGCAGCACCTCCAGCCTGAGCAGCGATCCCTGCGATGGCGCAACGGTAGCCAACCCGGCCTGCGTGAATGTGCCGTTGGATGGTTCGTTCCGCAACCAGACGGTGGCTGAGCATGGCCAGGGTAGTGGCTTGTTCTCCGGTGCGAAGTACCTGAACTTCCCGCTCAAGCCGGAAGAGGGCAAGTCCTTCGACTTCGGCGCGGTGTATTCGCCGGAGTTCGTGCCGGGCCTGTCGCTCAGCATCGACTACTGGCGCATCTACCTGAACAACACCATCACCATCCCCGGCGAGCAGACGGTGCTGGATCTCTGCTACAACGGCCTGTCGCAGTACTGCCCGCTGATCCAGCGCTTCCCCGCTGGCGGCAATATCGGGCAGATCAAGCAGGTGTACCTGCCCACGACCAACCTCGGCCGGCTCGACGTCAAGGGCACCGACTTCTCGGCCACCTACCGGTTGCCGGAGTTCGGCTGGGGCCAGTTCATCTTCAACGTGAACGGGACCTACATGACCCAGTACCAGGTGCAGATCGCACCGGGAACGGCCGCAAACCGCGTGTTCCAAGGTGCCGGCATGATGGGCTCGCTGGGCTCGGGACTGCAGTCGGCTTGCGCGTCGAACACCGGCGGCCTGTGCTTCTTCCCGCGCTGGAGCCTGCAGCCGTCGCTCGACTGGCAGATGGGTTCCTGGACGGCCAACTGGCGGATGCGCATCAGCAGTCCGTTTGACATGGGCTCCAAGGCCCCGGGCCAGCAGGCGACGGCCTACCCCGGTCGTCCTGGCGTGGTATTCCACTATGGCAGCCATGCGTACAGCGACGTGAGCCTTGGCTACAACATCAAGCCGCTCAACACGCAGATCAGCATCGGTGTCAACAACCTGTTCGACAAACAGCCGCCCCTGCTGTATGCGAACAATTCGCTGAACGCGAACACCGACCCGGCGGACTTCGATGTCGTGGGCCGCTACTACTGGGGTCGCGTCACGGTCAGCTTCTAAGTCCAGATTCGACTGCTGCAAACCTGAAGGCCGCGCGAGCAATCGCGCGGCCTTTTTTTGGCGTCATCAAGGGCAATGACCGCGCAGGACTCCCTGCGCAAACAGACTTTGCCGCCGGCTGGCGCGACGGATGCCGCATTCCGCTCAGCCCAGGCGTTGGCGCCTGGCGCAGAACGTCACATCAACTTCACGTCGGCTGCTTATAACAAAGCCGTTAAACCAGCACGCTGATTCGCCTAGCCCCGCGCACCAGATCGGACCAGGCTCCTGAGGTCCACCGCGGAGGGCTGTGTCATGACGCGTCATCAACAACACCAACAGGGATTCCATCGCCGGGCTGGAGCGTTCGCGCGCTCCGCCCTGGGTCTGGCCATCGCCGGGACACTCGGCCTGTACGGGCTCGGTGGCATGGGCACGGTGCAGGCGCAGTCATCCACCGGCACCATCTATGGCACGGCGCCGGCGGGCGATACGGTCACGGTACGTGGGCCGAGCGGGGTGACCCGCACGGTGACGGTCAATGCGGCTGGAAACTTCAGCGCGTCGTCGTTGCCGCTGGGCGCCTACACGGTGACCCTGCAGAAGGATGGGGTCACCACCGATACGCGCAACGACATCACGTTCCCCGTGGGCGGCGGCACACGGGTCAACTTCAATGCGCCGGCGCAGGTGGAAACCATGGCCACCCTGACGGTGACGGCGAACAGTCTGCCGCCCATCGACATCAGCCAGGTCGACTCGCGCGTGGTCGTCACCTCGGCGCAACTGGCCAAGTTGCCCTTGCAGCGCAACGCCGAGGCCATCGCACAACTGGCACCGGGCGTGATTGCCGGCACCAGTGCGTTCACCGACCTGCGTGGTCCGGAGGGCCAGGTGCTGAATTCCTTCGCCGGCTCGAGCATTGCCGAGAACGCCTACTACATCAACGGCTTCAACACGACCGATCCCCTGCACAACTTTGGCGGCCTGACCCTGCCCTACGGTGCCATCGAGCAGGAGCAGGTGCTGACCGGCGGTTACAGCGCCATGTATGGCCGCTCGGATGGCGGCGTGATGAACATGGTCGGCAAGCGCGGCACCAACGAGTGGCACTTCGGCGTTTCCGAACTGTGGCAACCGGACTTCGGCATGGCCAGTCCGCACAACCAGCGCTATCCCAGCGGACCGCAATTCCTGACCGGGCCCGACGGCGCGCAAGGCCAGCCTTACCGCTACCGCAACGACAACAAGGCCTGGCAGCACACCGAGGACTTCTACCTCGGTGGACCGCTGATCCGGGATCGACTGTTCTTCTTTGGCGCCTACGAGGCCAATCGCCAGTTGAGTGGCCAGAACATCGGCAGCGTGGAGACCGCGCAGGCCACCCGGTATTCCTACGACAACCCGAAGTGGTACGGGAAGCTGGACTGGAACATCACGGACAACAACATCCTGGAGCTGACCGGTGCATCCAACAAGTCCTCGTACGAGGGCAATGTCTACGTCTACGACTATCCGACCGACGGCAAGATGCGCGGCACCTACGGCGCGTTCAAGAGCCCGGATACGCACACCAAGAATGGCGCGGACATGTACAGCCTGAAATACACGGGCTATCTCACCGACAACCTGACGGTCGACGCGCTGTACGGCAAGATGAAACAGACGAACTACAGCGAGGCGAGCTCCAGCGATGATCCATACATCGCGCGTGCGCAGTTCCAGAATCCGGCCTATACCGGCGGCAAGGCGATCGTGGGGCCGCAGACCATCGACATGGTGAACAACCCGGGGGCGCAGGACAAGACGCGCAACCTCCGGCTCGACATCAACTACAAGATCGGCACCCATTCCATCACCGCCGGCATCGACAACATGGATACGCAGGCCTTGAACATTGGCCAGCAGCGACCCGGCAGCGGAGCGTTCGCGTGGTTCTACGGCAAGGGCGATCCCAACCTGCCGATCAGTACCCTGACCGGCCAGGAAGTTGGCGCCCCTGGCGGCGAGGGCTATTACGCGTTCAAGGACATCTTCACCACCGGTGCCGCGAGCGTGCGCGTCAAGCAGCGTGCGCAATACATCGAGGACCGCTGGCAGGTCACGCCGAGAATCCTGCTGTCCATTGGCGTGCGCAGCGACCAGTTCACCAACTACAACCCGGACGGCCAGGCGTATATCCGCCTGACCAAGCCCAACTGGTCGCCGCGGCTTGGCGCGACCTGGGACGTCTACGGCGACTCCAGCCTCAAGGTGTATGCAAACGCCGGTCGCTACTACCTGGATGAGCCGGCCAATGTCGCCATTCGCGGCGCTTCCGGCAGCACCTTCACCGACCAGTACTTCACCTACACCGGGATCGATCCCACCACCGGCCAGCCGACCGGGCTGACGCAGATCCCACAGGGCCACTACCCGGGCGTCTCGGCGAACAACGAATTTGGCGTGCCGCCTGATCCACGCCAGGTCACCAGCAAGAACGTCAAGGCCGAATATCAGGACGAGTACATCGCCGGGCTGGACAAGGCATTCGACATGTTCGGCATGCACTGGACCACGGGTGCGAAGGCAACCTACCGGCGTTTGCGCAACATGCTCGATGACGTGTGCGAAACCGACGTGTTCGTGGCGGCTGGCGTAGCCCAGGGTTTCGATCCGGACGCGGCCGAGGGGCAAGGTTGCTACATCATGAACCCGGGCCGCAATTCCTCGTTCAACGTGCCTCTGGTCTACGGCTCGACCACCAGCGGCTACGGCACCATGACCGTGCCATGGTCGGCCTTTGGCATGCCGGACCTGCTGCGCAAGTACGTGGGTCTGGACTTGTACCTGGAACATCCATTCGATGGCAAGTGGTTCGGCCGCATCGACTACACGCTGAGCCACAGTTTCGGCAATTCGGAAGGTTCGGTGCGTTCGGATATCGGCCAGACCGACGTGGCGCAGACCGAGGACTGGGACAATTCCGGGGTGATGACCTACGCCAACGGTGACCAGGCGAACGATCGGCGGCACCAGATCAAGCTGCGCGGATATTGGCAGATCACGCCGGAATGGCTGCTCGGCGGCACCGCGCAGATCCTCTCCGGCACGCCACGCACCTGCCTGGGCTACTTCGGCACCGAGCAGACCGATCCGTTTGGCTATGCCGCGGCGTACCACTTCTGCGGACCGGAAGGCACTCCGGCACCGGGCGGCGCCACTGGCCGCACGCCGTGGCAGGAAATCGTCAGCCTGAATGGCGAATACCGGCCGGCTTTCGCCGATCACAAACTGGCGTTCAGCGTGATGGTCTACAACATCTTCAACCAGCAAAAGGTGACCCAGTACTACAACACCTCGGAGTCCGGACCGGGCGTGCTGTCCAAGGACTTCTGGGTGCCGATCAGCCAGGCCACGCCGCGCTACATCCAGCTTGGCATCACCTACGATTTCTAGCTTGAACGGCAGCAGCTTGACCAGGCCGCGCGGCGATCCCGCGCGGCCTTTTTGTGCTGGGCTGGAAATTCACCGACAATGGCAAGCCGCCCGACGGCGGATCCGCCATGGGCGACCGCCTTGCCACCGGAAGCGAGATGTCTGCCACCGCCACCGAAATGATCGCCACGGCCCTGAACGCCGGCCAGTTGGCCGAAGCCGAACGGCTGTCGCGGGCTGGGCTCGACGGGCAGCCCGACGACGGGAACCTGCAGCTGCTGCTGGCGATCAGCCTGCATCTGCAGAAAAAGCTCGACGCCGCCATTCCCCTCTATGCGGAGCTCACCCGCCGGTATCCGCAGTCGGGCGTGCATTGGAGCAACTACGCCACGGCGCTGCGGGACTCCGGCGACCTGGGTGCTGCGGCCGAGGCGTACGCAGCGTCCTTGCAGTGCGAGCCGAAGAACGCCCAGACGCTGCTCAACCTGGGGTTGCTGCAGATGCAGCAACAGGCCTATCCCGAGGCGCGGGAGACCCTGCTCGATGCCCATCTGCTCGATCCCGAGTCCATCCCGATCCGCATCCGCGCGGCCAGCGCCTGCAGCGCGTGCCGGGATATGCAGATCGACAAGCTGCTGCAGCCCTGGCGAACCTGGACCGGGCTCGATGACGAGTTGCAGCTCGAGCTTGCCCACCTGCTGATGGCGCAGGGCGACGCCAAGGGTGCCGAGGGACTGTTGCGCGAAATCCTGCAACGTTCCCCGGCCTACGTGCCGGCGCAGCTCCAATTGGCGGTCATCTACGAGCGCATGAACCGGCTCGACGCCGCCGACCGCATGCTGCGGCAGATCATCACCGAGCAGTTGGTGCTGGATGAGCCGGTGCGCAAGGAGATCGTGCACCAGCAGGCCAGGCTGGCGCAGCGACGTGGCGACTGGACGGGCTCGCGCGCGATGCTGGAACGCGCCGGTCCGAATGACGCCAGCGATTACGTGCACTATTTTGCGCTGGCCGAGAGCTGCGACAAGCTGGGCGATACCGCGGCCGCCATGCAGGCGCTGGCCACCGCGCACGCGCGCCAGATCGAGGAGATGCGAAGGGTGGCCCCGTCGCATTTCCTTCCCGGTGCGCCGATCTTGCCCGCGGCCGCCACGCACCTGGGTCGCGAGGAGTTCCTCGCCTGGCCGAAATTGCGTGCGCCGGAATCCAGCCAGTCCCCGGTGTTCATCGTGGGCTTCCCGCGCTCGGGCACGACCTTGCTGGAGCAGATGCTGGATGCCCATCCGGCCCTGCAGTCGATGGACGAGCGCCCGTTCCTCAACACCTTGTCCGATGGGCTCGCCAGCTACGAGGTGCGTGTGCCGCAGGACCTGCACAGGTTGAACCAGCGCGACTGCGACGAGCTGCGCAAGCATTACTGGTCCCTGGTGTGCGAGAAGATTCCGCGCCACTGGGAGGCGCGACTGGTCGACAAGAACCCGCTCAACATGCTCTGGCTGCCGTTGATCAACCGCATGTTTCCCGAGGCCAGGTTCATCCTGGCGCTGCGCCATCCCTGCGACGTGATCCTGAGCTGCTATATGCAGAATTTCCGCTCCACGGTGCTGGCCACGGCGTGTGCCGACCTGGAGCGGCTGGCCACGGCCTACGTGACGGCGATGGAGCATTGGCTGCATCACGTCGAAGTGTTCCAGCCCCAGGTGCTGGTCTCGCGCTACGAGGATCTGGTGGCCGACCTGCCCGCCCAGAGCGGGCGCATTGCGGCCTTCCTCGGCCTCGACGATGCCGCGCCGCTGCAGCAGTTCGCGGCGCACGCGCGCAGCAAGGCCTACATTGGCACGCCCAGTTACGACCAGGTGATCCAGCCGGTGAGCACCCGCGCGGTCAACCGCTGGGCACGCTACCGGGAGCACCTCGAACCCGTCCTGCCGATCCTCGCGCCGATGCTCCGCCGCTGGGGCTATTCGGCGGAGCCGATAAACGGCGGATAGCCAAGCGCCGTGCGCAGTGGATCGAGCAGGGCGCCATAGCGCGGCGCCCGCGCGGTGTCGCGCTGCAGCGGCTGGCGGACCTGGGTGGCGCTGGGTGTATGGACTTCGCGCCGGGTGGCGTGGAATTGCAGGCAGGCGGCCTCGAACGGCAAGCCGCAAAAGTCCAGCAGACGGCGGATCGAGCTCTCCGGATCGGCCAGCAGGTCCTCGTAGCTGTGCTCCAGGACATGGCCGGGATGCAGCGCCGACCAGTGCCGGACGCTGCGGTCGAAGTCATGCCAGAAACCCGCCAGGTCCCCGAACGTGCGCGTGTATTCATTGCCTTCAAAGCGTTGCCGGTAGCACGACAGGCAGGTCTCCAACGGGTCGCGTCGGCAGGCGATGACGTGGGCGCCCGGCAGCATGGCGCGGATGGCGCCAACGTAGATCCAGTTGTTCGGCAGCTTGTCGGTGAACCTGGCCCGGCATCCCTGCCAGCGCCGACTGCGCTCCAGATAGCGCCGGCCAAGCCGCGCCCAGTCCTCCGCCTGCATGGCGGGCACCCAGCGCGGGAACGGCTGGCCGCGGCGCCGTGACTCCTCGGCCAGCACGGCCGGCAGGTCGACCAGTTCCCCGGCGCCTTCGACTGCGCTGTGCGAGGCCAGGATCTGCTCGACCAGCGTGGAGCCCGAGCGCGGCAGGCTGGTGATGAAGATCACTTCATGGCCCAGCGCTGGCTCGGTGGCGCGCGGCGGAGCGGGGGTGAAGGCCGCCCCGACGGCGGCGACGCCAGCGGAAAAGCCGGCGGCGTCCCAGGTCTGCCGCCGCCGCGCGACCCCGTTGGCACGCGCCAGCGCGGTAAGGGATTCGGCGTAGCGTCCCGCATCCTCCAGCGCCTTGGCCAGGGCGAAGCCGATCGCGATCAAGTCGTCGTCACCGGCTTCCGGCCGCTGCATGGCGGCCTGCATGCGCTGGATGTCGTCGTCGGTGAAGCGCATGGTCTTCAGGTCGGCCAGGCCCCACCAGGCCTGCCCCGCCCAGGGCTGCCGGGCGATGATCTGCCGGTACTGGGCCGCGGCCTCGTCCACGGCGCCGCGGTTGCGCAACTGGTCGCCGAGCAGGGCGCGCGCGGTGGACTGTCCGGGATCCAGCTCGACAGCCCGGTGCAGGGCAGCCTCGGCCTCGTCGTTGCGCACGCCGCGGACCAGCATCACGCCGAGGTTGAGCCACGCCAGGGCCAGGTCCGGTTGCAGCCGGCAGGCGCGCTGCAGCACCTCGACCGCCGCATCGTAGTTGCCGGCATTGCCGTAGATGGTGCCCAGGGTGTTGCAGTACAGCGCGTCGTCCGGGCGCAGCGCCACGGCCTGGCGCATCGCGGTTACGGCTTCCCGGTGCTGGCCCTGCAGGCTGTGGATGCCGGCACGCATGCGCAGTACCTCGGGGTGGCCGGCATCGGCCGGGGGGATGGCCGCCAGGCTTTGGCTGGCGGTCTCGGGCCGGCCGGCATCCAGGGCCGCGGCCGCGCTCGATACATGCTGTCGGGTGGCGTCGCTCAATCCTTGCAGTCGTGAAGTCATCTACAGGCGTCCGCATCGGCGTGAAGGGCTGCCGCAGGCTTGCTGCGTGCGGCTGGTGCAGGGCATGGCGCGGCACGGCATCGCGTATTATGCCGGTCAGTCGCCAGCCACGCAGGTCCAGCACGGTATCGCCATGGCCATTGAAGCAAATCAGCAACCAGTCGATTTCCGCGCCCGTGCGCGCTTCGCCGTGCAGCACGAGGACGAAGCCCTGGCCGAGTCGGCCTATGCGCGTGTCCTGGACAGCGAGCCCGGAGATGTCGAGGCCCTGCAATACCTCGCCCATCTGCAGCTGGTACGGGGCTTCGCCCATCGCGCGGTCGAGCTGCTGCAGACCGCAGCCCAGGCACATCCGGATGTGGCCGGCACCTGGCATCAGCTCGGGGCCTCGCAGATGCTGGATGGCGATCCGCGCGGGGCAGTGGAAAGCCTGCGCCAGGCGCTGCAGCTCGGTCCGCAGATGTTCGTGGCGCGCCTGCGCCTGGGTATCGTGCTGGAGCAGCTGGGCGAATCGCACCAGGCGCTGATCGAGTATTTCGGGGCGGTCAACGTGGCACAGGACCAGGGACGCTGGTTGAGCGAAGACACGACTGCGCCCGGCATCCGCGAGGCGGTCAAGCACGCCATACGCTATGTCGACGCCGGGCGCCGTGCCTTGTACGAGCAGACCATGGAGCCATTGCGCCAGCGCTACGGGCGTGCCGAGATGGCGCGCGTCGACCAGGCGCTGGCCATCTATCTGGGCGAGCAGCCGGCGAACATTCCGGATCCACGGCAAAAGCCCAAATTCCTGTACTTTCCGGGCGTGCCGAGCCGGACCTATTACGCCCGCGAGAGCTTTCCCTGGTATGCGCAACTGGAGGCCAGCACCGACATCGTCCGCGAGGAACTGCGCCAGGTGCTGCTGGAGGCGCGGGACGACCTGGAGCCGTTCCTGGGCGGCCCGGCCGGCGACCTGCCCGGCCTGCTCAAGGGCTCGGGTGCCACGCCAGCCTCGTGGGACGCATTTTTCTTCTACCGCCACGGCGAGCGTTTCGACGAGCACCTGCAGCGCTGTCCGCGCACCGCGGCCCTGCTGCATGACTTGCCGCTCGTGCGCGTTCGCGCGCATGCGCCGGAAACCCTGTTCTCGGTGTTGCGGCCGGGCTCGCACATCCTGCCGCACCGCGGGGTCACCAATACCCGCCTGGTCACCCATTTGCCGCTCATCGTGCCGCCGGATTGCGCCATCCGCGTGGGGGGAGAGATTCACGCCTGGCAGGAGGGCCGCGCGGTGACCTTCGACGACACCATGGAGCACGAGGCGTGGAACCGCAGCGGCGAGACGCGCGTCGTGCTGATTCTCGATTGCTGGAACCCGGACATGACCGAGGCCGAGCAGGGCGCGATCACCGAGCTGGTGGGCGCGATCGGCGACTTCAACGCCGCCAGCCGCGTTCCCTTGCCGGTAGGCTGAGATTCCGCCGCTCCTTGCCCGCCCGTCCGTGCCGACGGTGGCGGGCAGCGTGGCGTCAGGGCCGTGCGCATTGCTGGCCGAAGCGGGTGCCGGCTGGGCCGTGGTGCAGGTGAGTCCCGACGGCGCGAGCGCAGGCGCCGCAATTGGCAAGGATAAGGGTGCAGCGTTGCATTGAGTATCTCCCTTGGCCGAGCTTTGAATAGCAGCCCAATGGCGATGACGGTCGCGCTGCGGGGTCTATGCAAACGCATAGGTATAGGGCGATTTTTGACCCCGAATGCCCGGCATTCGCGAACTGATAATCACTCGTAATAAAAGGGAATGAATGGCTATTTGAATATGTGACTCCATTGTTTCTCGTCGCTCTGTGACGGATGACGGTCGCGGGCATGCCCCGATCCACATAACCATACGGTAGCGTATCCATGACTTTTGGCACATGACGTTGATTTGGGTGGGGCATACGGTGTCCTTAAGGGGTCGTTATCTAAAGGTCATCGCCGAATTATTGAACGACATGGCGGGATCCGGTATCCGTAGGGCTGCAGAGAGGTCTTCAGCGCCCGGATGAGTCCATTAATCAAAGGATGTACTGGCGCAAGCAGCACAGTTCGTCCGATAGCCTTGCGGGATTTGTGGCGGCAGTTGATCGCGAATAGAGGTGGACTGCGCCGATGTTATCTGGAGTGGGGTGAGGGCTTGAGCCTCTGGCTCGCCCGACAACGTCAGTTGTGAACCGCTGCATTTTTGGGCGGGCTTGTCGTGGTCGATTCGGTGACCCGACGTGGTGGGGGGTGCGGTGGATCGTGGGATCAATATTCTTTGTCGACGGTTGCCATGGCAGCTGCACAGGCCGGCGGCAACGCAGTCGCCCCATGGCATTCAACGGCTTGAGACGCTTGCCGCCCTACGGGGAGTCATCCGTTGAAGGTTGCCGGGCAGGCCCCGCAGGTTCGGTCGTTGCCGAAGAATTCCGCTCGGGCCGGCGGGCGCCGTTGCGTCCACCGGGCATGAGGTTGCAGGGCGAAAGGGATTATGCGTGGCCTACGCCCATCTGTGCGCGGCTGGACCAGCATATGCCAACACCCGGTAAAAGGATGGTTATTACATGGCGGCGACTGCCTCATGGTATGGGGCGGATACGTCTTGAACGAAGTTGAAGATCCATCTTGAATGGGAGGGGAATCCATCATTGCACGGAAGGAGATGTTGGTAATCGGGGAAGGGTAATTTCAAGTGTTGGTCCGGGGACGTATGTGCCAAGTGTCCGGTAAACACCCAGGCTGTATTGCCACGGTGGAGGTGGGGTGCGCGTTATTTTTGTATGACTAACTCTTGATAATGGTGTGGCGTAAAAGCTGGTTGGCAGGGCATGGGCGCGGGGGTTGCTCAGATGGCAGCGTTTGACGGGCACCTCTCTGGTCCACGGGGATAATCAACTGGAGGGTATGTTTATGAAACTTGGGGTCAATAAGATTTCTACCGCCGTTCGCCTGGCGCTCTCGCTGGGCACGGTCATCGCAGTGGGTGCATCCAGTACGGCATTCGCACAGGACGCCACCGCACCAGCGGCCGAACAACAGGCACAGACACTGAAGGCGGTCGTGGTGACAGGCTCGCGCCTGCCCAGCGTGACCATCACCGCGTCGAGCCCGGTCACCACGATCGACGCGCAGGCGTTGACGGTGACGGGTACCACCAGCGTCGACCAGCTGGTCAACCAGCTGCCGCAGCTCAGCCCGTATTTCGACCAGTTCCAGAACAACGGTGCCACGGGTTACCCGACCGCCGACCTGCGTGGACTGGGCACCAAACGTACCCTGGTCCTCATTGACGGGCAGCGTGTCCAGGCCGGCAACAACTCCAGCGGTGCCGTTGACCTGAGCCAGATTCCCGGGGCGCTGGTGCAGCGGGTGGACATCCTCACCGGCGGCGCCTCGGCCGTGTATGGCGCCGACGCCGTGTCCGGCGTGGTGAACTTCGTCCTGAACCACGACTTCGAGGGCGTCCAGTTCGACTACAAGCTCTCGGGATACAGCCACGACAACCGCAACAAGTACATGCAGGGCCTGGAATCTGCCAAGAACTACCCCGCGCCCAACGGCGGCAGCGGCTTCAACGGCAAGACGCGCGAAGCCGATGCGCTCTTTGGCGGACATTTCGCCGATGGCGACGGCCACGCGATGGGCTGGATCTCCGCGCAGAAGTCCGACGCCGTGATGTCGGACGCGCGTGACTACTCGGCCTGCTCCCTGACCAACTCGGGCCTGGGCTGCGGTGGCTCCGGTACCGCGGCAAATCCGAACTTCATTGCCATCGACCATGCCGGCGCCAATGGCGAAGTGCACATGGATCCGACTACGGGCCAATGGCTCAATGGTGCCGCCACCCCCTATAACTACGCCCCGTCCAACTACTATCAGCGTCCCGGCACGCGCGTCAACCTGGGTGCGTCGATCAAGTACCATGTCAACGATGCGTTCGAGCCGTACATGGATGCGATGTACATGCACCGCCGCAGCGAGTTCCAGTTGGCCCCGTCCGGTGCGTTCTTCGAGCAGGTCGACGTCGACTGCGCCACGGCTACCGGCGCGATCGGCAACTTCTGTTCCCAGGTCGCTCCCATGCTCGGCCTGGACACCTCGCAACCCCTGGCGGTCCAGGTCGGCAAGCGCAACGTCGAGGGCGGCCCGCGCCGCAGTGCGATCACCAACGACGCTTACCGCTTCGTGCTTGGTGCCAGGGGCGACATCAGCACGCGCTGGTCGTATGACGTGTCCGGTGTCATGGGCGAGACCAGCTACCTGAGCGTTGGCACGGGCGACTTTCTCTCCGACCGCGTCGTCCCGGCGATCTTGGGCTGCCCGAGCGGCTCCTATGCGGGCTGCATCCCTTACAACGTATGGCAGCCGAACGCGATTACACCGGAGGCGGTAGCGGGCCTGGGCGGCGTCAGCCTGCGGCCGACCCGTACGCGCCTGATGGACATCAACGCGTTCGTGCGTGGCGATCTCGGCTGGGCCCTGCCCTGGGCCGGCGCCGACACGATCAGCATGGTGGCTGGTACGGAATGGCGCAAGTCGAACATGAGCTCCACCGCCGACAGCAATTCCCAGCATGGCAATTTTTCGGGTGCCGGTGGCCCGACGCTGCCGATTGCAGGGCAGATCCAAGCCAAGGAGTTCTACACCGAGTGGGGCATTCCGATCATTTCGGATATGGGCGTGCTGAAATCCTTCGCCGCGGATGTCGGCTACCGCTACTCGGACTACAAGCACATGGGTTCGACCGACACCTACAAGATCGGCCTCAACGCAAACTTGGGCGACATGTTCCGGCTGCGCGGTGGCTACAACCGTGCCGTACGTGCCCCGAACGTCAATGAGCTCTTCGCTACCAAGCAGATCGGCTTGTTCAGCGGCGCCGATCCCTGTGCGGGACCGACTCCCACTGACACTGCCGCCCAATGCGCGAACACTGGCGTGACCGCCGCGCAGTACGGACACGTCCTCGACAATCCGGCCAGCCAGTACAATCAGTTCACCGGCGGCAACCCGGACCTGAAGCCGGAAAAGGCCGATACCTATACTCTCGGCTTCGCGGTCACGCCGTTCCAGGGCCTGGAGGCCACGCTGGACTACTACGAGGTCAAGATCAAGGACACGATCGGCACCGTCGGTGCCAACACGACGCTGGACCTCTGCGCCAAGACCGGCAATCCGTTCCTGTGCAACAACGTCAAGCGCAACCCGGTCACGGGTGACCTCTGGCTTGGGGAAGTCGGCCAGGTAATCAACCTGACGAGCAATTTCGGCAATCAGACGGCACGTGGCATCGACCTGAATGCGAGCTACGTCTGGCGGATGTTTGGCGGGCGGGCGCAGGCATCCATGGCAGGAAGCCGGCTGCTGAGCCTGGAGAAGGACCCGCTGCCGGGTGTCAACAGCAACGCCGTCTATGATTGCGCAGGCAAGATCAACACGTCCTGCAACAATCCGCCGAGCCCCAAGTGGCGCCACCTGGTGAACTTGAACTACTCGAAGGACTGGTGGAGCGTCAACGTGCGCTGGCGCTACTTTGGCCAGGTGCGCTACGTCAACAACGACGGCTCGTTCGCGACCACGGACAAGCTCCTGTTCAACCACGACCACAAGATCTCGGCCTACAACTGGCTGGATGTCTCCGGCACGTTCCATATCGGCACGCATGTCGACCTGACGGTGGGTGTGAACAACATCACCGACCGTGCGCCGCCGCTGGTGGGTGGCTCGCTGGTGGACAACGCGAACACCCCCGGAGGCTACGATGAGCTGGGTCGCTACTACTTCACCAATGTCAGTGTGAGTTTCTGAGCCACGGACCTGGCTGAACCTGGCGGCGGACCATGATGGTCCGCCGCTTTTTTTGCGCCTGCACGGTGCGCCTCAACCCCCACTGTCACCCCCCGCGACGAGCTTCCCAACAGCGAAGCCGGTCAAGCGCACTGCTGTCTGGAACGCCTTCGGAACTGCCCTTGTTTCATCCATGGCATCGCGTCGGGACGTTGGAACACCTCCCGTCGCCATTCCCGCGAAAGCGGGAATCCAGGCTCTTCGACGCTCCTTGGATTCCCGCTTTCGCGGGAATGACGAGCAAAGGCTTGTTCAGCCCATCACTAAGCTACTGGAATCATGTCGCAGGCCACGGTGAGGCGGACCGCGTCGTCGCGAAACGGTACCGTGCCGTGCCACATGTAGGAAGGAAACAGGGCGAGGCTGCCTGGCCGTGGATGCAGCACGCGGCGCGCAGGCAGTTCCAGGCCGAGCTCGGTTGGCGGTTGTCCAAACTGGATGGCCCCCGCGTCGGCACCGGAGCCTTGCATGATGGGCGGCAGGAAGACGTAGAACGCCGAGCTGATCCAGCCGAAGGGGTGGACGTGGTTGACGTGGAAGCCGGTGGACACGAGCTTCACCGACCACGCGCCGCGAACGCGAAGGTCGCGGGCGCCCCGCCCCAGGAAGGGATGGCGGTCGTCGGTGGGCAAGCTGCGCGTCCAGCGCCTGGCGGCGGAAAGGATGCCGTGCTCGACCGCCTGGATCGCCGGCTCTGGACGTCCGAACAGATTGCCCGGGGTCTGCGTGCCTTGCCGCAGGGTCTGCTGCACCGGCGCACGCGAGGCCCGATGGAGCTCCAGCAGCGTCGCCTCGAGCGCATGCAGGAACTGCCTGAGGTCGGCATACCCCTCCGGCACGTCGATGTCGACCAGCGTGATGAGCCGGTCGTAATCGCACAGCCAGAACTCGCGCGCATCCCCCAGGAGTCGCCACGCCGTGGCCAGATAGCCAAGCGCCTCCTGGTTGTACGGATCCCGCGCGATCACATCCTGTGCCCGCGCGGCGGCGGCCTGCCACTGCCCGGTCTTGAGCAGGTGTCTGGTGTAGGTGTTGATAAAGTCCGGATCGTGCGCGCCGCGCTTCCGATAAAGCTCGTCGTAGATCGGTGCCGCGTCGGCAGAGCGCCCCAGTGCCTCGAGCGTGTCGGCTGCAAATCGCTGGAGCACCGGATGGTCGCCACGCCGGCGCAACTCGGCCACCTGTTCGAGCGCCGCGTCGCCGCGCCCGGTCTGCCTGAGCAGCCGGGCATAGGTGAGGCGCAACTCTCCGTCGTCCGGATGGGCGGCGACCGCCTGTACGAGGCGGGCGAGCGGATCCTCCGTTTGACCCGCGGGCTCGCCGTATTCCCACAGGATGCTGGCCAGCGTGCGTTGCCCGGGGGCGTAACGCGGATGGGTCGCCGTCAGTCGGCGTGCCATCGCGATCGCCGCATCGATCCGGCCGGAGTCGAGCAGGACCCCGGCCTGCGCGTCCAGCAGCTCCGGTGTTTCCGGACCGGACCGGCGGGCTTCGTCGTAGCAGGCCAGCGCCTCCTCGAGACGGGCCTGGCGGCGCAGGATGTGCCCCAGATGCAACAGCAGCCTGGCAGGCCGTTGCTGCCCGCAGGCGAGCGCCTTGCGCAAGGCCTGCTCCGCGTCGGCGACCCGATCCTGCGCATCCAGCGTGCTGGCCAGCCCGTGCCAGGCCGTGGCGGAGGTGGGCATGAGTGTGACTGCTTGCTGCAATGCTGCGTGTGCCTCATCGAGCCGGCCGCGGTCCAGCTCGGTCAGCCCGAGGTCCAGCCAGGCCTGGCCGAACGCAGGCACCCGTTCCAAGGCCCGATGCCACAGCTCCGCGGCCGCATCCAACCGGTCGAGGCGGCGCAGCGCCGTGGCGAAGTTCGCCAGCAGGTGGGCGTTGTCCGGCGCCAGCTCCTGCGCGCGCCGGAACGGCACGCAGGCGGCTTCGGGTTTGCCGCTCTTGGCCAGCGCGACGGCCCACAGGTGCCAGGCGTCGGCCGCGTCGGGAGCTTGCGCCGTGACGTCCTGCGCCAGTCGGATCGATTCGGCCAGGTCACCCGCACGCAGCGCGCGTTCGGCCGCCGCCAGCTGGTGCCTCTGGAGGTCGGAGAGTGGCTGGGGTGATGGGCGTTCGGCGGGCATGCGCGCTACAGGCAGCGCCGATCAGTCCGGCGCGCGGACGCGATCGCGAAAGGCCTCGGTGAAATCGCCGATGGCCTCCACCAGGTCGGTGATGGCCAAGCGCTCGACTTCAGTCATGTCCGGGTTCCAGCAATCGAAGATCAACACCACCCGGGTCCGGTCACTCTTGTTCCAGGCCTCGTGCTCCATGGTGTCGTCGAACGTCACGCAACGGCCTTCCTGCCAGGCGTGGATCTCGCCGCCAACGCGCAGCGCGCAGTCGGGCGGCACGATGAGCGGCAGATGCGTCGTCACCCGGGTATTGGTGACGCCGCGATGCGGCAGGATGTGCGTTCCTGGGCGCAGCACCGAAAACAGCGTCTCGGGCGAATGGTTCGGCACGCGGTCCAGCGGCAGCGTATCGAGTGCCGCCGCCGTGTGCGGACAGCGGTCGCAATGCTCGTCATAGCGCTTGCCATGGCGATGGAAGAAATACGCGTCCCAGGTCGCCCGGCCCGGTCCGAACGCCGCGAGCATGTCCGGCCTGTCCTTGATCTTGTCGCCCAGGAAAGGCTCCAGGTCCTGCGTCTCCTGCAGCACGGCGCGCAATTCATCGCGTATCACGCTGGTCTTCGCCTCGAGCTCCTCGTACCACGGGAGCTGCTCACGCGCGTAATAGGTGCGGGCGGGTACACCGGGGAAATGCAGGAACTTCGATCGCTGCCGCGGATCCTGCCATTGGACCGGCTGCTCGCCGAGGTAGCCCGCGAGCGCCTGCTCGACCCGCACCAGCTCGGAACGGCCGTAGCGCTGGCGCAACGGTTCGAGAACCCCGTCGAACAACGCATGGCGGCCGGTGGCGATGTAGCGTATGGCGTTCTGTACCGCGTCACGTCCGCCAGGTGGCGTGGTCTCGTCACTCAGCCATTGACCTTGTCTCTGCGCAAGGTTTACGGCCGAGAAATATTCGATCAGCGCCTCGTGCGAATCGCCCAGCCGCTCCAGTGCAATCCCCAATCGCAGGCGGGCGACGAACATGCCTGGAGCAAGCTGCAGCGCCCGCCGCAGGCTGTCCGCCGCCGCCCGCATGTCGCCGTCCAGCATCTGCGACGTACCGAGCTGATGCCATGCGGACGCATCACCCGGATGCGCCTGCGTGGCCGTTTGCATCAGTTCGACGGCACGTCGGCCAGCGCCGCGCAGCCATTGACGGTTCGCCAGATATTTCAGCGCCTCGAGATCGTCGGGCTGGTTCTCCAGTACCTGCGTATACGCCGCTTCAGCCGCTGCCTCGTCGTTGCGCCCAACGGCGGCGCGCGCATGCTCGCGGAGTCCGACCAATTGCTGGTTTGCTTCATTCCCCATCGGCACACTCGCTGGTGATGCGTCCATGTGATTCCCGGGCACCCGCAGGAAGGTCAGTAGCGCGGCACGCCCGGGTCGATCCCGACCGACCACGCATCCATGCCGCCCTCGACGTTGTACACCTGGCTGAAGCCGTGGGCTGCAAAACGTTGCGCGACACCCTTGCTCGACGCGCCACTGTGGCAGATGAAGGCCAGCGCGGTGTCCTTGGGCAGGCTGGCCAGATTCTCGTAACCCTCCTCATCGAGAATGCGTGCAGATGCCAGCGGGGCAGCCAGGGCACGGCCTGCTGCGGGTCGCACGTCGATGAGGGTGATGTCGCTGGCGGCCAGTCGGGTCTGCAGCTCCTGCACGCTCATGGACTTGATCGTCTGCGCGCCGGGGAAGGTCAGGCTGAGGCCCTCGCCCTGCACTGTGGTGACCCAGTCGATCACGATGCCGCGGGCGCGCTGCGCGCTGGCCGGGTCGAAGTGCACCTCCAGGCCGTTGGCATGGGCGACGATGTCGTGCTCGCCGGCCGGTGCGAGCTGGAAGCCCGCACTGTGGTCCGGGCCGACTTCCAGGTGCAGGGCGGCGCCCTCTGCGTTCGCGGTCGCGTCGCGGATGGCCTCGGCGGCGGCGTCGGTGATGGTGATTTCCGGCGGGGTGCGATCCGGCGCGGGCAGGCCAAACAGCGTATGCAGCTCGCCGCTGGCGTACATCTGCTGGATGATGTCGGCGCCGCCGACCAGTTCCCCCTGCACGTAGAGCTGTGGGATCGTCGGCCAGTCGCCGTACTCCTTGATGCCCTGGCGGATCTCGGCGTCCTCGAGCACGTTGACGGTGTGGTAGTCCGGCAGGAGTTCGTTGAGGGTGTTGGTGGCGGCCATGGAAAAGCCACACATCGGCTGCTGGCGGTCGCCCTTCATGAACAGCACGACGGGGTGTTCCTGCAGCAGGGTCTCGATACGCTCGCGCGTGGTGCTGTCCAGGGGCATATCCGGCTCCGGCAAATAAGCGCAATGATACTGCGTGCGCCTGGGGGCGCAGCGGCGGCCGTCGGAGGGCGCGCCGCTCAGCCGAGTGCGGTCCGGGCGGCCTCCGCGATCGGCTCGATCCACGCCGCGTACTGTGCACCCGTCGGATGCAGGCCATCGGCGCCGATCCAGCCCGGCGGGGCCTGCCGCGACAGCGGCGTGATGTCGATCCATCGCATGCCGGCGTGCGTAGCTTCATCCCGCGCCACCGCGTTGTAGGCATCCAGTTCGCGCGCGACCTGGGTGGGGTCGCGCTGCTGCTGGCGGGCGTGCGGCGTGTGGCCCCAGTCGGGAATCGAGGGCACCAGCACCCGTCCGGCACGGCCACCGGCCAGCTCGCGCGCATGTGCGAGCAGGGCACGCAGCGAGGTCCGATACAGTTCCGGTGGTTGGCCGCGGTACTGGTTGTTGACGCCGATCTGCAGCGAGACCAGGTCGTAGGGTGGTTGCAGGGCGGCCTGTTCGATGCCGGCGGCCAGCTCCTGCGTGGTCCAGCCGGTACGCGCCACGATACGGACCTCGGCGAGATCCAGCGAGCCGCTGCGCAGGCGGCTGGCCAATTGCTCCGGCCAGCGCTCGGCGGGCGCCACGCCTTCGCCACAGGTGTAGGAATCGCCCAGGGCGAGGTAGCGGAGGGATGTGTGGGTTGCGGTCAAGGTGCACCAGGTGGTGGTCGGGGTGGCGCGCCCAGTTTGCCTGAGCAAGGGTGCGGGAGGATGGATGGCACGAGTCGCGGCTGGTGGCGAATCTTCGAAGATGACGTCCGGGGTGGTGTTCAAGCGCGTGGCGAGGGCTTACGATCGGGGTTCGGCGTGCGCGTTTTGCGTACCGCGCCAACCGATTCAGCCTGAGGGGATCCCTATGCGTTCGACTCGACTTGCGGCAACGGTGGCCAGTGCTGTGGTGCCGTTTGGACTTTCCCTGCTGATGGCCGGCCCGGTCATGGCGCAGCAGCGGCTGACCCCGGAGGAGGCGCTGATTGCCCAGCGCAACAGCATCGAGCAGCAGCTGGAGCAGGTGGCGGTCATCGACCGCAAGGTCATGGTCAAGATGCGCGACGGCAAGCTCATGGCGGCCGACGTCTACCGGCCGAAGAATGCCGCCGGCAAGGTGCCGATCATCTTCGTGCGCACCCCGTACAACTTCAATTACTGGGACGTGAAGCTGGGCGCCCCGCGCGACATGAGCCGCGAGCTCGAGGCGGTGAAGCGCGGCTATGCCTACGTGGAGATCAACGAGCGTGGGCACTTCTTCTCCCAGGGCGAATACGACATCCTCGGTCCGCCGCTGACCGACGGCTCGGATGAGATCAAGTGGATGTCCTCGCAGCCCTGGTCCAACGGCAAGGTGGGCACGACCGGCTGCTCCTCCACGGCCGAGTGGCAGCTGGCCGTGGTGGCCCAGGACGACCCGGGCTACACCACGTTCAACGTGCAGGGCTTTGGCGCCGGCATCGGCAAGGTCGGCCCTTATTGGGAGCAGGGCAACTGGTACCGCGGCGGCGCCGTGCAGATGCTGTTCATCTCCTGGCTTTATGGCCAGCAGAACCAGGTGCGGCCGATGTTCCCGGCCAATGCGTCGCAGGCCGACCTGATCCGTTCCTCGAAGATGTTCGACCTGGCGGCGCAGATGCCACCGGTGGACTGGGACAAGGCGTTCTGGCATTTGCCGGAAAGCGACATCATCAAGGCCGTGGGTGGTCCCCCGGGAATTTTCGACACCGTGATGCCGGTTGCCACCGGCGGCAACATGATTGCGCGCACACCGGCGAGCCCGGCCTGGACCAAGGGCGGGTTGTGGAACGAGAGCATGAAGGTGAACAAGCCGGGTCTGTGGTTCGTCAGCTGGTACGACGTCGGCGTCTCGCCGAACCTGGCCGCCTACAACGAGGTGCGGCGGACGGCGCCGAAGGCCATCGCCGATCAGCAATACCTGGTCATCTCGCCGGTGCTGCACTGCGCCTACACCCGCGCCACCGAGCACACCATGATCGGTGACCTGGACGTGGGCGATGCGCGCATGGATTTCAACGGCCTGATGTACGGCTGGTTCGACCACTTCCTCAAGGGCGAGGACAACGGCATCCTGCAGAAGCAGCCCAAGGTGCTGTACTACGTCATGGGCGAGAACAAGTGGAAGCAGTCCCCGACCTGGCCGCCGGCCGGTGCCACCACGCAGAGCTTCTACTTCACCAGCAAGGGCCACGCGAACACCTTGTACGGCGATGGTGCGCTGGTGACCAGTGCGCCGGCAGCCAAGGATCAGCCTGATACCTTCATCTATGATCCGGGCAATCCCGTGCCGACCTTTGGCGGCGGCGGTTGCTGCCAGGGCAACGCGGTGAAGTTCGGCTCCTTCGACCAGAGCGGGCACGAGACCCGCAACGACATCCTGGTCTACGACAGCGAGCCGTTCAAACAGGGCGTCGAGGTCAGCGGGCCGATCACGGTGACGCTGTATGTGTCCTCCAGCGCCAAGGACACCGATTTCACCTTCAAGGTGATGGACGTCCATCCGGATGGGAAGGCCTACAACATCACCGAGAACATCCAGCGCATGCGCTACCGCGATGGCTACGACAAGCCATTGGCGTGGATGTCGCCGGGGCAGGTGTACAAGGTGACGTTCCAGCCGATCGATACCAGCAATTACTTCGCCGCCGGGCACAAGCTGCGGGTGGCGATTTCCAGCAGCAACTTCCCGCGCTTCGACCGCAACCTCAACACCGGCGGCAACAACTACGACGAGACCAAATGGGTGGTGGCGCACAACGCCGTGCACCATGACAGCCAGTATCCATCGAGCATCACCATCACCGTGGTGCCCGGTGGCGGCCAGCCCGCCCAGGTGACCCTGCCCAGGCACGACTGACCGAGCGTGGTGGCAACGGGCTTGCATCCTGCTGGATGTCCAGCGCCGCGGCGGACTTGACCCTCTCCCCCGACGATGAAGCTGTCAGGGGAGAGGGAGCCATGTCGTCACCGTGGCCCCCTTTTCACACCGTCTCGAACAGGGCCATGAAGCCATAGTCCATGTGGCTTTGCATGTGGCAGTGGAACAGGCTCAGGCCAGGCTGGTCGGCGGTGAAATCGACCTCGGTGGTCTGGAACGCCGGCACCAGCACCACGTCCTTGATCACCCCATTCGTTGGGTGGCCCATGACGCTGGTGATCTCGAAGCTGTGCCGGTGCAGGTGCAGCGGGTGGATGTCGTCGCTGGCGTTGCGCAGACGCAGCCGATAGCGGCCGCCAAGCCTGAGTTGGCGCATTACCGGCATGGTCTTGTCGTCGAAGGGCACGCCGTTGATGGACCACAGGTCGAAGCCTTCGCCCGCGCTTTGCCGCGCGGTGATCAGCAGGTCGATGATCCCGTCAGGCTTGGCCGGCTGGTGGGCTGGACCGGCAAAGCGCCGATAGTCCCACTTGAACCCTGCCGGTGGTGCCTGCCATTGCGGCTCGCCACTGGCGCCTGCGTATTCGACCACGATGCCCATGCCGGCCTGGCGGACGTCGTCGGTGGTGTCACCGAGTACCCAGACGCCCGGATGATTCATCTCCACGATGGCGGAGATGCGTTCGGCGGTGCCCAGCCACAGCACCGGCACCTCGGCCGGCGTCGGCACCGGATTGCCATCCAGCGCGATCACCTTGAACGCATGCCCGGGCAGGGCAAGGCTGTAGTTTTCGGTGGCGCTGGCGTTGACCACGTGCAGCAGCACGCGCTCGCCGCGCTTGACCTTGATCGGCTCGCCCTCGCCAAGCATCTTGCCGTTGATGGCGAACGCCTCGTAGTTGAGCTCGTAGCCCGGTGGCACCGAGCCGGCATCGGGATCGGCCTTGGCGGCGATGCCGACCAGGTCGATGTCCATGCCATCCGGCGCCATGAACGGCCCATCCATGTCGACGCGGTTGAGCCAGGGCTGGAACTCCTTGAGGGTCAGGAATACCTCGCGGTCGTAGGCACCCGGGTCATGTTTTGGTTCGATGTACACGGGGCCGGCCAGGCCCGTGTACAACCCGCGGGCGAGGTCGGTGCCGGCGCGAACGTGAGTGTGGTAATAGCGCAGGCCCGAGGGGGTGGGCGTGAACACCAACCGGCGATGGCCGTGGGCAGGTATCGGCGGCGTGCCTTCCTCGAAGGCGCCGTCCACGTTGTCCGGCAAATGTTGGCCGTGCCAGTGCACCTGCTCGGCGACGTCGGTGTCGTTGAAGACGTCGACGATGGCGCGCTGGCCTTCCTTGAAGCGCAGCAGCGGTCCGGGAAAATCGCCGTTGTACAACGTGGTCGAGACGAAGCGCCTGGGGCCGAGTTCCAGCACGCCACTGGCGATGCGCAAGCTGTAGTCGGCCTTGGCGGCGCGTTCGGCGGCAGTGGGCGGAGCTTCTTTGAGCGTCCCCATGCCGTCGGTGGCCTTGGATGCTGCCCATGGAACACTGGCAGTGAGCATACCCAGCCCGGTGGCTTTCAGGAAATCACGGCGATCCACGATGGCTTCGGCTCATCTGAGAACAATTCTCAATGATATTCCGATCGGCGTCGCGGCACACGGCGCATCGGCCGTAGCCGCGTCGAGGGCTGGCCGGATCATTGGCCGAGCATGGCGTCCACCCGCTGCCTGAGCTCGGCTACGGCGGCAACCTGCTGGGTGGTCGGCGTGGCCATGGTGGAGGGATTGTCGCCATCGCCGCCATAGGAACCGCCGTACAGCGAGTTGTATTGCGCAATCAGCTCGCCGTTCAACTTGCGCAGTCCCAGGTTCTCCTTGCCCTTGGCCTGCCGCAGCGCGGTGTAGGTGCGCGCGATGTCGGTGCTGAGCTGCATGCCAAGCTGGAACTGCTGCTCGAGTCCGGCCATGGGCTTGTCGACGCGCGGGTCGGCGCGGACGGTCAGCGACCGGGTCAAGGTCTGTCCGCCGGCGGTGAGCTTCACCGTGTACTGCCCCGGCAACACCGGCACGCCGGTGAGTCCCATGGGCGTGTCGCCGTAGATCACGCCCATCGGCGCATGCGGCTCCAGGCTGGGTGGCGAGGGATAGAGCAGGTTCCACACGAAGCGGTGCATGCCTGGCTGCGCCGACAGGATCTGCGGCGCGCGCAGCCAGTAGGTGGGGAAGTTGAGCGTGTTGGGATCGACCGTGGGCGCCTGGTCCGTGGAGCTGAAGTGGCGCACGAGCTTGCCCGCGGCGTCCAGGATGTCCAGCGTCACCGGGCCGGTGCTGCCGGGCTTGAGCAGGTAGTCGATGATGGCGCCGCTGGGTGGGTTCTGTCCGGCCGGGAATTCCGGCTCCAGCTGGGTATCGGAATAGGCATTGCGTGGCAGCTGGTAGGCGGCGGCGGGCTGATACAGATATGCCGTCGAAGCCGCCTGGGCGGCGGCGAGCTGGCGCAGCGGGCCGATGTCGTCGAGGATCCACAGGGCGCGGCCGTGGGTGCCGAGCACGATGTCGTTGCCGTGGATCACGAGGTCGCGCATGGAGGTCGTCGGCAGGTTCTGCTGCAACGATTGCCAGTGCGCGCCGTCGTCGGCGGAGAACCACACCGCGCGCTCGGTGCCGGCAAACAACAGGCCTTTCTGTACCGGATCCTCGCGCACCACGTTGACCGCGGCGTTGTCCGGCAGGCCGTTGGCGATGAGTTGCCAGGTCTTGCCGCCGTCATGCGTGCGGTAGATATAGGGTTTCAGGTCGTCGAGGCGGAAGCGGCTGACCGAGGCGTACGCGGTCTGCTCGTCGTAGTGCGAGGCGACCAGCTGGGTCACCTTGCTCCATGCGCCCATGCCCTTGGGGGTGACGTCCTGCCAATGCTTGCCGCCGTCCCGGGTAAGCCAGATGAGCCCGTCGTCGGTGCCGGCCCAGATCGTGTCCGCGTCCTTGAACGATGGCCCGATGCTGTAGATCACGCCGCGATGGTCGAGCGGGTTTTCGTGCGTGGCAAACGGCTTCAGGTTGGCCGGTATGCCGGGATTGGGCCGGGACAGGTCGGGGCTGATCGTCTGCCAGCTGTGGCCGCCGTCCGTGGTCTTGAACAGGACGTTCGCGCCCAGGTAGAGCACGTGTGGATCGGCCGGCGAGAACAATAGTGGCGCGGTACGGTTGAAGCGGTACTTGCCGGTGAAGAGTTCCACCTGCGGGCCGACGTTCTGGCTCTGCCCGGTGCGCCAGTCGTAGCGCACCACACGGCTGGAATAGGTGATGTCCGGGTTCAGGGGGTCTGGCGCGATGTAGCCGTATTCCTCGCTGCCCACCGGGTGCCAGTCGCGGAAGGTGATCTGCCCGTCGTTGCTGCGGCTGGTGATGGCCACCGAGCCGCTGTCCTGCTGAGAGCTGTAGACGCGGTACGGGAACTGGTTGTCGGTGGCGACATGGTAGGACTGGGCGAGCGGCTGGTTGTACCAGGTGCTCCAGGTCTTGCCGCCGTTGACGGTGATGGTCGCGCCCTGGTCGACCCCGATCGCCATGACGTCGGGGTTGCTGGGATTGATCCAGGTGTGGTGGTAGTCGTTGCCGCCGGGGGCGCCGCGCAGCACGGCATAGCTCTTGCCGGCGTCGGTCGAGTGGTACCAGGCGGTGGAGCTCACGTAGATCTCGTCGGGATTGTTCGGAGCGACGGTGATCCAGCCGCCGGCGTTGCGCGGATCATGGTTGACGGGGTGAAAGCTCAGCCCCGCATCGTCGGAAAGATAGAGGCCACGCTGCGCGGAGGAAGCGCCGACGCTGGCGTACACGCGGTTGGGTGCGCTGGGCGCAATGCCAAGCCAGATCCTCCCCAGCCCCTGGGCGACGGTCGGCAGGCCCTTGCCGACCTGCTTCCAGGTCGCGCCACCATCGGTCGACTTGAAGACGCCGCTGCCGTCCACGCCCTGGTGGATCTGCCAGCGCCACGGCGAGACCCTGCTGGCCCAAAGCACCGCATACACCGTGTCCGGATCGGCCGGATCCAGTACGACCTGTGCCGCGCCAACGTCCGGGCCCTTGTACAGCACCTTGTCGAAGGTCTTGCCGCCATCGGTGGAGCGGAAGATGCCGCGTTCGGCATTCGGGCCGTAGGGGTGGCCGAGCACGGCCACGAACAGCCGGTTGGCGTCATGCGGGTCGATGGCGATGGCCGGGATTTGCTGGCCGTCGCGCAAGCCCAGGTGCTGCCAGGTCCTGCCTGCGTCACCCGAACGGTACAGACCGTCGCCGGTGGAAAGATCCGGGCGCTGGGTGGCCTCGCCCGAGCCGGCATAGATGACGTTGGGATCGGAGGGCGCGATCGCTATCGAGCCGATGGAATTGTTCTCGTCGCCGGTGAACGACGGCGCCCAGGTCGCGCCAGCGTCGGTGGTCTTCCACACCCCGCCGTTGTCCGCACTCATATAGAACACGTTGGGTTGGCTGGGGATGCCGACCACGGCACCGATGCGCCCGCCGCGGAACGGCCCGATCAGCCGCCAGTTGAGCGCGCTGTACAGCCCGGGGCTCACCTGGGCCAGGGCTGGCAACGCGGGAACTGCAAGAGCGAGGGCAAGGAACAGGGCGCTACCTGCCCGCCTGGCGCGGCCGTGTACGGTCATCTGCTGGTCTCCTGCAACGGCAAGACGCGCGCGCTGGCGCACGTGCGTCAGGGGCGGTCCGTGCTGCTCCCGTGGGTCGGCAGCCCGGACCGATGCGTGCACAGCCACTTACTGGCCAAGTATGGCATCGACTTGCCGTTGCAGGTCGCCCACCGCGGATACCTGCTGGGTGGTCGGCGTCGCCATGGTGGACGGGTTGTCGCCGTCACCACCGTAGGAGCCGCCGTACAGGGAGTTGTACTGGGCGATGAGCTCGCCGTTCAACTTCAGCAGGTCGGCCTGCCTGGGATCCTTGGCCTTGGCGTCCTGCAGCGCCTTGTGGGTGCGCTGGATGTCGGCACTGAGCTGCATGCCGAGCTCGAGCTGCTGCTTCAGCCCGGCCATGGGCTTGTCGACCCGCGGGTCCATGCGCACAGTGAGCGGTTGCGTCGAGGACTGGCCGTCCACGGTGAGCCTGACCGTGTATTCGCCGGGGAGTACCGGCGGCCCGGCCAGGCCCAGCGGCGAGTCGTGGAAGATCACGCCCATGGGCGCATGCGGCTTCAAGGTCGGCGGCGAGGGGTAGTGCAGGTCCCACACGAAACGATGCATGCCGCCCTGTGCGGACAGAAGCTGCGGCGGGCGCAGCCAGTAGGTCGGGAAATTGAGCTCGTCGGGATTGACGGTTGCGGGCTGGTCCGTCGAGCTGAAGTGGCGCACCACCTTGCCCGTGGCATCCAGGATGTCGAGCGTCACCGGACCGGTGGCCGGCGACTTCAGCACATAGTCGATGATGGCGCCGCTGGGCGGGTTCTGGCCGGCCGGAAATTCCGGTTCCAGCTGCGTATCGGAATAGGTGTTGCGCGGGATCTGGTAGGCCGCCGCGGGCTTGTAGAGAAACGCATGGTCGGCGCGGCCGGCAGCGGCCAGCTGGCGCAGCGGCGTGATGTCGTCGAGGATCCAGTCCGAGCGTCCGTGCGTGCCCAGCACCACGTCATCGCCATGGATCACCAAGTCGCGCATCGAGGTTTGCGGCAGATTGAACTGCAGCGATTGCCAATGATCGCCGTCGTCGGCCGAGAACCAGACGGCGCGCTCGGTGCCGGCAATCAACAGGCCCTTCTGCTCCGGATCCTCGCGCACCACGTTGACCGAGGCGTTGTCCGGCAGGCCATTGACGATGAGCTGCCAGGTCTTGCCACCATCGTGGGTGCGGTAGATGTAGGGCTTCAGGTCGTCCAGGCGAAAGCGGCTGACCGAGGCGTAGGCCGTCTGGTCATCGAAGTGCGAGGCGACGATCTTCGTCACCATGCTCCATGGCGTCATGCCCTTCGGCGTGACGTTGCTCCAGTGCCTGCCGCCGTCGCGGGTAACCCAGATCAAGCCGTCGTTGGTGCCGGTCCAGATCGTGTCGGCGTCCTTGAAGGAAGGCCCGATGCTGTAGATGACCCCGATGCGCTGCTTGAGCGACGTCACCTTGTCGCCGAAGGGACCGAGATTGGGCGGGACGCCCGGCTTGTCCCGTGACAGATCGGGGCTGATGACGTCCCAGCTGTGACCGCCGTTCGTGGTCTTGAACAGCACGTTGCCGCCGAGATACAGCACGCGCTGGTCGACCGGGGAAAACTGTATGGGGTTGTAGGGGCTGAAACGATATTGGCCCATGAAGCGCTGCAGCTGGGGGCCGACGAATTGCGTTTCCCCGGTGACCCAGTCATAGCGGTTGCCACGGCTGGAATAGACGATGTCCGGGTGCAGCGGGTCCGGCGCGATATGGCCATCCTCCTCGGCGCCGACCGGATGCCAGTCGCGGAAGGTGATCTGGCCGTCATTGCCCCGGCTCAGGATGCCGAACGAACCCGAATCCTGCTGCGTGCTGTAGACGCGGTACGGGAACTGGTTGTCGGTGCTGACGGAATAGGCCTGGGCAGTCGGCTGGTTGTACCACGAGCTCCAGGTCCTGCCACCGTTCACGCTGACCTGGCCGCCCTGGTCGACGCCCACCGCCATGATCTCGGGATTGGCCGGATTGATCCAGACGTGGTGGTAGTCGTTGCCGCCGGGGGCACCCCTGATGGCGACAAACGTCCTGCCGGCGTCGGAGGAGCGGTACATGGCCGTCGAGGTGACGATGACCTCATCGGGATTGTTCGGTGCGACCGTGACGAAGCCGCCGGCGTTGCGCGGATCGTGGCTCACCAGATGAAAGTTCTGGCCGGCGTCGTCGGAGACGTACATGCCGGGGCGGACGCTGGCGTAGATGCGCTTGGCGTTGCCTGGCGCGATGGCGAGCCAGATGCGCCCCAGGCCCTCGGCCACGGTTGGCAAGCCGTTGCCCACCTGCTGCCAGGTACTGCCTCCATCCGTCGATTTGTACAGCCCGCTGCCCGGCACCTTGGGCCGCTGGCGAAAGTCGATGCCGATGACCGAGGGCATGCTGCGGGCGGCCCAGAGCACGGCATACACGGTGTCCGGGTTTGCCGGATCCAGTGCAACCTGCGCGGCACCCACATTGTCGCCCTTGTACAGCACCTTCTGGAACGTCTTGCCGCCATCGGTCGAACGAAAGACGCCCCGCTCGGGATTGGGTCCATACGGGTGGCCAAGCACGGCGACGAACAGCCGGTTGGCGTCGTGCGGGTCCACCACGATCGAGGCGATCTGCTGGCCGTCGCGCAGCCCAAGGTGCTGCCAGGTCTTGCCCGCATCCGCGGATTTGTAGATGCCGTCTCCGGTGGACAGGTCGGGCCGCTGCATGGCCTCTCCCGAGCCGGCATAAATGACGTCCGGATCGGACGGGGCGATCGCGAGCGAGCCCAGCGAGTTGTCTTCGTCGCCCTTGAACAGGCAATTCCAGGTCAGGCCCGCGTCGGTGGTTTTCCACACGCCGCCATTCTCGACGTCCATGTAGAACACGTTTGGCTGGCTGGGCACGCCGATGACGGAACCCACGCGGCCGGCGCGGAACGGGCCGATCAGTCGCCATGCCATGGCGTTGTAGAGATCTGAACTGCTCTGCGCCCATACTGGCAGGGCCACCGCCAGCATGGTGAACGACAGGAACAGGGCGCTGCAGGCCCGGTTTGTGGGCAGGCGCTTGCTCATATAGGCGGCTCCGTTGGTCCTGCTCCCGTTGTAGTCCGATCGGGCGCTTTGTTCGATAGGAAATAAGTAACATCCATGCTGCGCGGCGTCGTCGGTATCACCCGTGGTTGCGGTTGACACCCTGCCTGCGTTCGAGTTGAATCCAGAAGTCAACCTGCGCAACCCCATGCTGCCGTGGGATTGCGCAGGCCGAGGGGTTCAATCGTCGATCCGGTGTCTTATCCGTCCAGGGGATGTCCATGCGCATATCACTTCGAGCTACTGCTGTCGTTTTCGGCTTGCTGGCACCGTGTCTACTCTCTGCCCAGGAAACGCCCACCGAACGGGTCGCCGCCGCCGACGTGGTGAACAAGCTCGACGCGCTGCAGACTTCCCTCGACCTGCCGGCGCTGGCGGCCAGGCTCACCGGGCCGAACGCCCAGCGCGACCAGGTGGTGGCGCGTGCCAAGCAGCTGATGGATACCGAACTGCTGGCGATGGGCGATGACATCACGAAGCACCCGGAGATCGGCTTCAAGGAGACACGCTCGGTGAAGCTGCTCACCGACTGGCTCAAGAAGCACGATTTCGAGGTGCAGATGGGAACGCCGGGGCTGCCCACCGCCTTCGTCGCCCGCTACAAGAAGGGCAAGGCCGGGCCGAACCTGGGCATCATCGTCGAGTACGACGCCCTGCGCGGCACCAAGGGCGCATTCCATGGCGACCAGCACAGTACCCAGGGGCCGATCGGCCTGGCAGCGGCGGTGGCGGTTTCCGAGTTCCTGACCAAGTCCGGTACGCCAGGCACGGTGACCGTGTACGGCACGCCGGGTGAGGAGATGATGCCGCCCAATGCCAAGACCGAGATGCTCAAGAGCAAGGTCTTCGATGGTGCGGACATCCTGGTGCGCAGCCACTCGACCAGCCGCACCAGCCGTCCGGCGGCCGGCTTCGGTACCTGCTGCATGAACATCAACGGCGTCAAGTACACCTTCAGCGGCGCGCCGGCGCATCAGCTGGCGTCGTGGAATGGGCGCAACGCCCTGACCGCCGTGCGGCAGCTGTTCGGCAACATCGACGACATGCGCAGCAGCATGCGTCCGGAAACCCGCATCCAGGGCGTGATCACCGAAGGCGGCGCGGCCCCGAACGTGGTACCCGACAGGACGGTGGCCGACTTCTACGTGCGCTACCCGGATGAGGTGTACCTGGCCCAGATCCAGGACATCGTCGACAACGCGGCCAAGGCGGCAGCACTCGCCACCGGAACCAAGGTGAAGATCGACCACTATGGCGAGGACCGCGACGGCATCAGTGTCGGTTCGCTCTCCGAGGTCGCCTTTGCCTACATGAAGAAATACGGTGCGACCGACGTCGAGTCCGAGCCTGGCAAGCCGCAAGGCTACGAAGAGACCGGCAGCGTCTCCAGTGCCATCCCCGGCGTCGGCTTCTCGGCCAAGACGTCCAACGCACCAAACCATACCTACGAGATGGAGGCTGACGCGCTGGGCCAGGTGGGGCATGACGGCTTCGTCGTCGATGCCCAGGCCATGACCGCGGTGCTGTACGACTTTGCCACCCGTGCCGACTATCGCGAGACGGTCAAGCATGAGTTCCAGACCATCCAGGGCCTGAAGACCGAATACATCGACGCCCTGCACAAGGCCTACGTGTTGCCGAAGGTACCCGAGCCGCAATAACCCGTCCCCAACCATCCCCACGAGGAAGTCCATGGATACGAACGACCAGGTCCACTCCAGCCGCCGCAAGTTCCTGAAGACCTCCGCGCTTGGCGTGGCGGCTGCCGTACCGGCGGTCATGCTGGTTGGCTGCAGCTCCGGGCAGGCCCCGGTGGCCAGCACCGGCAGCGCCAGCGCTACCGGCAGCACCGACAGCACCGGGCTGCCGGCCTCCATCCTCGAGCTGAAGTCGGTGGCCGACAAGGCCGTGCCGATCACCGATGGCGAGCGCCAGGAACGACTGGCCAAGGCGCAGCGGTTGATGGCCGAGAACAAGATCGACGCCATGTACATGGATGGCGGTCGGGCGATGGAATATTTCACCGGCATGCACTGGTTCACCAGCGAGCGCCTGATGGGCTTCGTGCTGCCCAAGTCCGGTGACCCGATCTACATCACGCCCGCGTTCGAGGAAAGCCGCGCGCGCGAGCAGATCAAGTTTGGCCACGACGTCCGTGTCTGGCAGGAACATGAGGATCCGTACCAGCGCGTGGCGGAGGTCATGGCCGAACTGCATGCCTCGACCGGCTCGCTCGGCATCGAGGAGCAGGTGCCGTACTTCCGCTCCGCGCGCATTGCCGAGGCACTGCCGCAGGCGCGCCTGGTCTCGGCCATCCCGGTGACCGGCGGTTGCCGCGCGGTGAAGAGCCCGGCCGAGCTGGCCCTGATGCAGATTGCCAACGAAGCGACCCTGGCGGCCTATCGCGCCATCTATCTCGGCCTGAAGCCCGGCATGACCCAGCAGGATGTGGCGGCGTGGCTGGCCGCGGCCTATGAACGTCAGGGCGTCACTGGCGGCGCGGGCATCAACGTCGGCGAGTACACCGCCCTGCCGCATGGCTCGATCGCGCCGCAGAAGATCGTCGAGGGCACGCCGTTGCTGATGGATGGCGGTTGTCGGCTCCACGGTTACCAGAGCGACATCACCCGCACCTTCACCCTCGGCAAGCCCAGCGACAAGATGAAGAAGGTGTTCGACATCGTGCTGCAGGCGCAGACCGCCGCGCTCAAGGCGGCGCGCCCGGGGGCGTCCATGGAGTCGGTGGATGCCGCCGCGCGCCAGGTGGTCAGCGACAACGGTTATGGCCCCGACTACAAGTACTTCAGCCACCGCCTCGGCCATGGCATCGGCATGGACATGCACGAGTGGTATTACCTGGTGCGCGGCAACAAGCGCCCGCTGGAAACCGGCATGACCTTCAGCGACGAACCGGGCATCTATATTCCCGGCGAATTCGGTGTGCGTCTGGAGGATGACATGGTCATCACTGCCGACGGCGCCCGCCTGTTCACACCGCAGAGCCCGTCGCTCGAACATCCGTTCGCGTAACCGATGTGCGTGGCGCGCATGGGACGACGAGTCTCTTTGCGCCACTACATTCGGGTGGCATGACCGCCAAGGTATGTACACGGTGTACATACCTTCGTGCCGGCAAAGCGGCTTCAGTGCGCCCGCCGTGGCCGCTTCGCCCCTCGCAGGTCCCGCTTGCCACATGGACCACGTCCGTCACTACCGGCGTGGCTACACTCGATCGCAATGAACGCACTGTCTCGCCCACCACCGGCAGGTGTCCATACCGACTGGAGCGAGACCTTCCCTCCGAAGACCTTAGCCGCGCTGTGGGCGTTGTGGACAGCATTCTGGCTGCTCATGATCGGCGTCGCCATCGAGGATCAGCTCCGTAATCCGCTTACCCGGTGGTGGGAGCCGATCCTGACGGAAGGGAGCTCGGCGCTGGTCTCGACCGGATGGATGTGGCTCGCCGTCCGGGTTCGTGGGCGCCGTGCGCCGTATCTGGACAAACCCTTGATCTGGTTCGCCAGCTATCTGCGATGGTTGCCGCTGGTCTGCATTACGTGGATTACGGCGGTTTACGCGATACGGTATGGCGCCTACGCCGCCATGGGTCGTACCTACGAACCCCAGGGCTCGTGGGGATTCGTTGTCGTGTATGAGAGCCTCAAAGTGACGTACAACTCGGGGCTGTGGCTCGGGGTGCTGTTTGGTATCGATTCGTATGGGCAGTGGCAACTCCAGTGGCGCCGTTTGTTGCAAACGCAGAAAGCGCTGGCCGAGGCCCAGCTTGCACGGCTTCAAGGGCAGCTACAGCCGCATTTCCTGTTCAACGCACTCAATACCGTTTCGGCCCTGATGCATACGGACGTGGCGCGGGCCGACCGCCTGGTTGCGGCGCTCGGGGATCTGCTGCGTATCAGTCTTCGGTCCAATGAGCATGAGATGACACCGCTCGCTGAAGAACTGCGCACGCTCGAGCTGTATGCGGGCATCATGATCGAGCGGTTCCGGGATCGTGTGACGGTGGACTGGCAGATCGATCAGGCCCTGCTTGACATCCCCGTTCCGGCATTGCTGCTGCAGCCCTTGCTTGAGAATGTGTTCAAGCACGGCGTCGAGCCCACGGTGGCGCACGTGCGCATCATTATCGGTGTCCGGCGCGAAAGCGGTTCACTGGAAATCGTCATCAGCAACTCGGGCCCCCTGCTGGCGCCGGAGCACCGTGACGGCGTGGGATTTCGCAACTGCCGGGAACGACTCGGCATTATCTATGGCGATACGGCCTCCCTGCGGGTCTGCAACGAGGACGACGGCGTGGCCGCGCGCGTCTTGATCCCGCTTATGGACGCCGTGCAATGATCCGCGCCGTGATCGCCGATGACGAGGCGCCAGCCCGCGAGAAGCTCGAACGCTGGGTGGCCGAACAACCGGATATGACCGTGGTTGGCTCGGCCGAGGACGGATTGTCCGCGGCGCAGTGCATTGAACAACTCCGTCCGGACGTGACCTTCCTTGATATCCAGATGCCGACCTTGTCGGGACTCCAGGTCGCGGCGCAGCTTGAGCCGTCGAGTGCCCCGCTGATCGTATTTGTCACCGCCTTTGACGAGCATGCGGTGCAGGCGTTCGATCTCAATGCGATCGACTATCTGCTCAAGCCTTTCGACCAGGATCGTTTTGCGCGCACCGTGCAGCGCGTCAGGGAACGACTGGACGCCCATGAGTCCGGCGCGACAGCGGTAGCGGTTGGTCGGGCACGGGCGCCTGCTTGCGAACGCTTGCTGGTACCGGATGGCGAACGACTGCAACTGATCGATGCGGTATCCATCGAATGGCTCGAAGCCGATGACAACTACGTCCATGTGCACACGGCTGCGCGCAGCTACCTGCTGCGCAGGACGTTGCAGGATCTGCTGTCCCAGCTGGGTGAACAGCACTTCGTGCGGATCCACAAGTCGGCAGCGGTGAACCTCGGCGCTATCGGATCGCTCACCCCACTCTTCAAGGGCGACTACGAAATCCACCTGCACAATGGCCGCGTTCTCCGGCTCAGTCGACGGTATCGCGAAGCGCTGTTCACCCGCATGGGGCAGTAATTCCCCTTCGCCACGCCGACGTCCCCATTTACCCCAAATCCGCTGCCAGCAGGCTACCGGCTGATCAAGCTCCTGCTTGCAGAAGCGGAAGTGAATGGAGGACGAGAGGAATGCTCGGCTATTACTTCGACCTCGCCTTGCGCAGTCTCAGACGCAACAAAGTTCTTACCGCGCTGATGGTGTTGGCGATTGCGCTGGGCATCGGCGCCAGCATGACGACGCTGACCGTACTGCATGTGCTGTCGGGCGATCCGTTGCCGGGGCGCAGCAGCACGTTGTATTACGCGCAGATCGATCCGCGCGACATGAGCGGCTATCTGCCTGGCAAGTCGCAGCCGATGCATCAGATGAGCTGGATCGACGGCATGAACCTGCTGCGTGCGAAACGCGCAGGTCGCCAGGCACTAATGACCGGCGGCCTGGTGGCGGTGCAGCCGCACAACACGATGCTTGATCCATTCTACGAAGCGGCGCGCTACACCACCGCCGATTTCTTCACGATGCTCGGCGTGCCGTTCGAATACGGACACGCGTGGAACACGTCGGACGACGAAGCGCATGCACGCGTGGCGGTGATTAGCACCGCGCTCAACGACAAGCTGTTCGGCGGCACGGACAGCACAGGCCAGACGCTGCGCCTGTCCGGCGCCGCGTTCCGCATCGTCGGCGTGCTCGGCAACTGGCATCCCAATCCACATTTCTACGACCTCAACCGCAAAAGCTACGGCGAGAACGAAGGGGTCTACGTACCGCTGTCCAGCTCGCAGGACGTGGGCATGCATCACGACGGCAGCGTCACCTGCTGGGGCAAGGGTGGTACCGGCATCAATCCGGATCACGCTTCGCGCTGCGCGTGGCTGCAGTTCTGGGTGCAACTGGATACGCCAGCCGAGGCCGCCGCATACAAGACGTTCCTCATCCACTACTCGGAGCAGCAAAAGGTGCTCGGCCGCTTCCAGCGACCGCCCAATGTCCAGCTGCGCGATGTCATGCAATGGCTGGACTACAACCAGGTGGTGCCGGATGACGTGCGCCTGCAGACGTGGCTGGCATTCGGCTTTTTGCTGGTGTGTCTGGTCAATACGGTGGGCTTGATGCTGGCCAAGTTCATGCGCCGTGCCGGCGAGCTGGGTGTGCGCCGCGCGCTGGGCGCATCGAAACGCTCGCTGTTCGCCCAGCTATTGGTGGAGTCGGGTGTGGTCGGTCTTACAGGAGGCGTTGGCGGCCTGCTGCTGGCCCTGCTCGGACTGTGGCTGGTGCGCCAACAGCCAGCGGAGTATGCGCCGTTGGCGCATCTGGACCCGGCGATGCTGCTGGCCACCTTCCTGCTGGCGCTGGGCGCAAGCCTGCTGGCCGGTCTGCTGCCGGCCTGGCGCGCCTGCCAAATTGCTCCCGCCCTGCAATTGAAGATGGTGTGACATGGACATCCTGCCGATTCTTTCCACCCTGCGTCTCCACAAGGTCACCTCGTTGCTGCTGATCCTGGAGATCGCGCTGACGTGTGCCATCGTCTGCAACGCGATGTTCCTGATCGGCCAGCAGCTGCGACATATGAACCTGCCCAGCGGCATCGCCGAGCACGAGCTGGTGCAGATCCAGCTGGGATACATCGGCAATACGCCCGATGCCAAGGCGCAGACGCAGAGCGACGTGGCGGCGCTGCAACAGATTCCTGGTGTCAAGCAGGTGGGGCTGGACCGCTACTTGCCGTTCTCTCTCGATGGCTCGTCCAACACCGGCATCAAGCTGGATCCTCAGCAGCACCAGAACACGCTCGATGCAGGTCAGTATTTAGGCCAGAACCTGTTGCCCACCCTGGGCGTGCGGTTGGTGGCCGGACGCAACTTCGAGCCCGGCGAGTACGTCGATTTTGACACGGCGGTAGCCGCCTTGAACGGTGGCGACATGAAGGGTCTGCCGCAGGTCATGATCATCACGCGCGCCATCGCCGAGCGCCTGTGGCCCGGGCAGCAGGCGTTGGGCAAGACGCTCTACACGGACAGCGGCATTCCCTTCCGCGTGATCGGTGTGATCGCCGTTCTGGCGCGCCAGAACAACCTGCAGCAGGGCGCTCAATACAGCACGTATTGGCCGATCCGCATGACCTCGGCCGATGGTGCGAGCTACTTCATCCGCTGCGCGCCGCAGGATAGAGAGCCAGTACTGAAAGCGGCAGTGGCGAAGCTCAAGCAGCTCAATCCCAATCGTGTCGTATTGAAGGCGCGTACCTACGATCAGGCGCGTCGTGCGTACTTCGCCAACGACCGTGCCATGGCCGGCATCCTCGCCGGTGTGATCGCGGCGCTACTGGTCGTCACCGCGCTGGGTATTGCCGGACTGGCCAGCTTCTGGGTTGGGCAGCGCCGCCGCACCATCGGCGTGCGCCGTGCACTCGGTGCCACCCGCCGCAACATCCTGCACTACTTCCAGACCGAGAACTTCCTGCTGGCCACGATCGGCATCGCGCTGGGCATGGTGCTGGCCTACGGCATCAACCTGCTCCTGATGCTGCATTACGAATTGCCGCGGCTGCCGGCGATGTATTTTCCGGTCGGCGCGATCGCGCTGTGGTTGGTCGGCCAGCTCGCCGTGCTGGGTCCGGCGCTGCGCGCCGCCGCCGTGCCGCCGGTCGTGGCGACGAGAAGCGTTTGACATGCCGTGGGCATGAGCTTCCGGCGCCCGCACGGCGTGAGCATGCGGATGGACTGGATCCCCCGACCTGGCGCCGCGGGTTCGTTCACGTCGCTTTCTGTAACATGGAAAGCCGTTTGTTCCTGTCGATGTCCACGGGCGGCACAGGTGCGAACGTATCCATCCTGAATCCGACGAACAGCCGATACGGCGACGCAAGACACGTGGAGGATCGGTACCTCTCATGAACAAGACGAACAAGACCAAAGCGGCGGGAAGCTGGATTGCGGCGGCGGTCATCCTGGTGGTGGTGATCGTGGCTGGGGTGTTTCTCGTACGCCGGGCGCTGCACCCCGGGTCGGCACCCGGCCAGGTGGCGACTTCGGCGGAGACGGCGAATCCGGCCAGCCCATCGTCGTCACCGCATCCGGCCGCATTGGCGCAGGCCGGCATTGCCGCCGCGTCGACGGCCATGTTGCCGGCGCTGAACGACAGTGACGACGAGGTGGCCGCCGCGTTGACTGCACTCGCCGGTGGCGAGCTGCGTAGCTTGCTGGTTCCGCGCCAGATCATCGCCCGCATCGTGGCCACCATCGACGCCTTGCCGCGGCATGCCGGCCTCGGCCCGACCGTCCTGCCCGCACAACCGCCGAAGGGCGCGTTCCTCACCTCGGACACGGACGGCGGCAAGATCATGGCAGCGGAAAACCCCGCCCGCTATGCGCCCTACATGACCCTGGTGGAAAACACCGATGCGCAGGCCCTGGTCGACTGGTACGTGCGCGACTATGCGCTGTTCCAGGAAGCCTATCGGCAGCTGGGCTATCCCAAGGCATCCTTCAACGACCGGCTGCTCGTGGTGCTGGATGATCTGCTCGCCGCACCCGAGCTTGCGCAGCCGGCTGTGCTGCAACCCAGCAAGGCGTATTACGTGTATGCCGATCCGGCGCTGGAGTCGCTTTCGACCGGACAAAAGCTGCTGCTGCGGCTCGGACCGGCCAACGAGGCCAAGGTGAAGGCCAAGCTGCGCCTGATCCGTGCTGCCCTGGTGGCGAGAAACAAATAGGTTGGACGTAGGGGCGTGGTCTTGATCACGTTGCCGCTCAATCAGCCACGTTCCCTTTGTCCAGGGCGTGCTCGATGCGCTGGTCGGGTACCAGCCAGAGCAGCGCGGCGACCGTATAGACGAGTTGCGCGGCCCAGGCATGCCACAGCGTCAGCGCGATCCCCGAGAGGTACAGCACAGGCGAGATCCTGGTCTTCCAGTCGCTCCCTACGGCACGCCGCAGGGCCGATGTCTCGCCGTCCGCGGCAATCAGTTGCCGCTGCAGGATCCAGTAGGCCACCGCGGCCATCAGCAGGATCACGCCGTACACGGCCGTGGGCGGCGCGGCAAAGTGGTTCTCGCCCATCCATGCCGTGGTGAACGGAAACAATGACAGCCAGAACAGCAAGTGCAGGTTGGCCCACAGCACCTTGCCGGAGACGTGGTGGCTGATCGAGAGCATGTGGTGGTGGTTGTTCCAGTAGATGCCCACGTAGAGGAAGCTCAGCACGTAGCTGAGCAGCACCGGCAGCAGTGGCGGCAAGGCAGCGAACGAGGCGCTCTCCGGCGCCTTCAGCTCCAGCACCATGATGGTGATGATGATCGCGATCACCCCGTCGCTGAACGCTTCCAGCCGACCCTTGCCCATGCATCCTCCCCCTGAGTGCCTGCTGCCATCCGCCGTCGTCGTTCACCGGCGAAGGCGCTGTCCAGTGCCGCCACCGGCGCCATGAAACCCCGCAACCATCCAGTCCGGGCGGCCGCGTGACGCCGCGGATGGTAACCCAGGCAGGGCCCTGTCATCGCCCTGTCACATGCGGATGTTGCAATAATCGCGTCACCTCGCTGCCGTAGTACTGACCATGCAGAAGCGCATCCTCATCGTCGAAGACGAGGCCTCCATCCGCGAGATGGTGGCCTTCGCCTTGCGCAAGGCGGACATGGCCGTAGCCCAGGCGGCCGATGCCCGCGAGGCACTGCTCGCGATCGCCGATGCGCCGCCCGACCTGATCCTGCTGGACTGGATGCTGCCGGGCATGAGCGGCCTGGAGCTGGCCAGGCGCCTGCGCCAGGAGGCGGCGAGCGCCGAGGTACCGATCATCATGCTCACCGCGCGCGGCGAGGAGATCGACCGGGTCAACGGTCTGGAGGCCGGCGTGGACGACTACGTCGTCAAGCCGTTCTCGACCCGCGAGCTTGTCGCGCGCATCCGTGCCGTGCTGCGGCGCAGCCAGGGCGACGACGGCACCGGCTCCATCGAGATCGGCGGCCTGCGCATCGACGCGCCTGCGCAACGCGTCTACGCCGGGGACGAGCTGGTCTCGATCGGCCCGACCGAGTACCGGTTGCTGCATTTCTTCATGACCCACACCGAGCGTGTGTATTCCCGCGCGCAGCTCCTGGATCACGTGTGGGGCGGCAACGTCTACGTCGAAGAGCGCACTGTCGACGTGCACGTACGCCGGCTGCGCAAGACGCTGGAGCCGTATGGTCTCGAGCGCCTGCTGCAGACGGTTCGCGGAACCGGCTACCGGCTTTCGGTCAAGGCATGAATATGGAATGGCGCGCGCGGCGCCTGCTGGAGGAGCTACACGACGTGCGCGACGCCGCGGCCAGCCTGCCGGATGCGCTGGTGCTGCTGGATGCGCATGGTGGCATCCGCTGGTGCAACCGGTCCGCGGAGCGGCTGCTGGCGCTGGCCTGGCCGCGTGACCGTGATGCGGTCCTGGCCAGCCGCTATGCCGGCCACAAGCTTGGCGACTGGCTCGACCGGGGGGGCGCGGAACCGCTCGACGACGTCCCCGCGCCCGCCGATGCCACCATGCATCTGCAAGTCACCATGATGCCTTACGGACACGACCAGCGCCTGTTGCTGGCCCGGGACATCAGCCGGTTGGCACGCCTGGAACAGGTGCGCCGCGACTTCGTGGCCAACGTCTCGCACGAGTTGCGCACACCGCTTACCGTGATCCACGGCTACCTGGAATTGCTCGATCCCGAGGATGTGCCGGCACTGGCGCCGGTGCTCGGCGAAATGCGCGCGCAGTCGCAACGCATGCGGCAGATCGTCGAGGACCTGCTGGCCCTGTCGCGGCTGGAGATGGAGCGGCACCTGCCCGAGGAGCGCGTGCAGATGCAACCGCTGCTGGTCACGCTGCGGCGCGAGGCCGAGGCTCTCAGCCAGGGTCGCCACCGGATCACGCTGGAGGACGAGGCGCATCGGGATCTCCTGGGATCCGCGAAGGACCTGCACAGCGCCTTCGGCAACCTGGTCAGCAACGCGGTCCGGTATACGCCGGATGGCGGTGCGATTGCCATCCGTTGGCGGCGTACCCGCGGCGGCGCCGAGTATTCCGTCACCGACACGGGCTACGGCATCCCGGCCGAGCATCTCTCGCGCCTGACCGAACGTTTTTACCGGGTATCGTCGAGCCGTTCGCGCGGCAGCGGTGGCACAGGCCTGGGCCTGTCGATCGTCAAGCACGTGCTGAACCTGCACCATGCGGAGCTGCGCATCGAGAGCGAGGCGGGCATCGGCTCGACCTTTGCCTGCGTCTTCGACCATTCGCGCGTGCTGGAACCCGAGTCGGACGACCCGCGTTAAGGGGGCGTGGCCAATCCCGTTGCAACTGGATTGGTCGCCTCCTCCTTGCCTCTCCCTATACCGTCATGCACGGGTCATCCGGCGGTCGCCTTCGTGCAACAGGCAGGCCCGAATATCAGGGCCAGGTCAGAACGGAGACGAGTGTCGTGCGCATTACTTTCATCACGGAAACCTGGCCGCCCCAGGTGAACGGCGTGGCCTTGACGGTACAGGCCCTCGCCGATGGATTGGCCGAGCGCCATCATTGCGTCGAAGTGGTACGCCCGGGGGTCACCCGCCTCGACGGCAGGATCGGCCTGGTATCCGCGCGCGGCGTGGCCATACCGCGCTACCCGAGCATGCAGTTTGGCCTGCCCGCCGGGAACAGCCTGCGCAGGCGCTGGACCGCGCGGCGTCCCGACATGGCATACATTGCCACGGAAGGGCCATTGGGCCTGTCGGCGTTGCGGACGGCCAAGGCGCTCGGCATTCCGGTGGTGACCGGATTCCACACGCGCTTCCACGATTACGCCGCGCACTACGGCATCGGCCTGCTGGCGCCGTTGGTGCGCAACCACCTGTTGCGCTTCCATCGCCGAGCGCAGATGACGCTCGTTCCCACCCGCGCCCTGCAGGCGGAGTTGACGGATGCGGGTATCCCGCACGTGCGCAAGCTACGCCGCGGTGTGGATACCAGGCTGTTCACGCCGGAGCGCCGCGACCTGGAACTGCGCCGCAGCTGGGGCGTCGACGATACTGCTCCGGTCATGCTCTGCGTGGGCCGGATTGCCGCCGAAAAAGGACTGGTGCTCGCCCTGCAGGCGTTTCGTGCCCTGCAGGCGCGTTTCCCGGCCGCGCGCATCGTGCTGGTTGGCGATGGCCCGCGCCGCGAGGCCCTGAGCGCCGCGTATCCGGAGGCGCTGTTTGTCGGTACGAAACGCGGCACGGAACTCGCCGCGTACTACGCGAGTGCCGACCTGTTCGTGTTCCCGAGCCTGTCGGAAACCTTCGGCAACGTCGTACTGGAGGCGATGGCGTCGGGCCTTGCGGTGGTTGCATTCGACCATGCCACGGCGCAGGAACACATCGCCAACGGCATCGCCGGCATCGTGGTGCCGAAAGCCGATCCACGCGGCTTCGTCACCTCGGCGTACCAGCTTGGCCTGGACGAGGAAACACGGCGGATGCTCGGCAACAATGCGCGGATCGTCGCCGGCCGTTGCACGCCGGAGGCCATGGTTTCCGAGTTTGAGGCGCTGCTGCATTCGCTGGTACGGGAAGATCCCGATGATTGCCTCCGCGCTGTCGCCTAAGCGGACGCTATGCGCACTGGACCGGCGCCTGTGCCGGATGGCCAGCCGCTGGGCCGCAAGGCGCGGCGTACAGCGGTTTTTCGGAACCGTCAGCCGCCTCGGTGACGGCTGGCTCTGGTACGGGCTGATGGCGACCCTGGCGCTGTGCGCCGGACGCGCTGGCGTGCGTGCAGCCCTGCACATGGCCGCTACCGGCCTGGTGGCGTGGCTGCTGTACCGGGCACTGAAGCGCCGCACCCGCCGACCGCGGCCGTTCCGGGTGCATCGCGATGTGATCGCGCGCGCCCTGCCGCTGGACGAATACAGTTTTCCGTCCGGGCACACTCTGCACGCCTTCAGCTTCAGCATCGTCGCCGTCGCCTGGTTTCCGGTGCTTGCCTTGCCCCTGGCCATGTTCACCGTGCTGGTGGCGATGTCGCGCGTGATCCTGGGCCTGCACTATCCAACCGATGTGGTGGCCGGCGCCGTGATCGGCGTCGTACTCGGTGCGGGATCGTTGTGGATCGGAAAATAGGAAACAAGGGAATATCCAAACCGGGCCATGACGAACCGATGAACGACATTTCCGATACGGTGCCGTCTCGATCGGGCGTGGACTTGCGGCAGCCGCAGCTTTATCTCAACCGCGAACTGTCTGCGTTGGAATTCAATTTCCGCGTGCTGGCGCAGGCGCGCACGGCCTCGGTTCCGCTGCTGGAACGCCTGCGCTTCCTGTGCATCTCGGTGCGCAACCTCGACGAGTTCTTCGAGGTCCGCGTGGCCAGCCTGCGGCACTGGATCGCCCATGGTGAGGGTAGTCCGGGCCCGGACGGCCAGCCTTTGCCCGAGGTGCTCGCGCAGCTGCGCGAGAACGTCACCCGCCTGGTGCGCATGCAGTACGAAACGTGGAACAACGAGTTGCAGCCGGACCTGGCCCGTGAGGGCATCATCTTCAGCGACAGCGGGCAGTGGTCCTCCATGCTGACGCGGTGGGCGCGGGAGTACTTCGAGCAGGAAATCCTGCCGGTACTGTCGCCACTCGGGCTCGATTCGGCCCATCCCTTTCCGCGCATCCTCAACAAGAGCCTCAACGTCGCGGTGGTGCTGCAGGGCGACGACGCATTCGCGCGCGAAGGCAGCGTCGCCGTGGTGCGCGCGCCCCGTTCGCTGCCCCGCGTGATCCGTGTGCCGCCGGAAGTTGCCGACTCGCCCTGCCAGTTCGTGTTCCTGTCCACCCTGTTCGAGGTATTTGCCGGCGCGATGTTCCCGGGCATGGAGATTCATGGAGTCCACCAGTTCCGCGTCACGCGCGATTCGGAACTGGAGCTCGAGGAAGGCGACACCGGGAACCTGGCGCGTGTGCTGAGCCTGGAATTGCGCGAACGCGGCTACGCGGAAGCCGTGCGGCTCGAGCTCGGCGAGGACTGCACGCCCGCGCTGCGCCGCATGCTGCTCGTCAATTTCGGCCTGTCGGATACGGATGTGTATCTGTGCGACGGACCGGTCAACCTGCATCGGGTGTCGGCGGTGTACGACATGGTTGGCCGTCCGGACCTGAAGTACCCGGAGTTCGTGCCGGCTGTGCCGCCGCGGCTTGTGCCCAACGCCGACATGTTCGGGATCATCGCCCAGGGCGACGTGGTGCTGCACCATCCGTACGAATCGTTCGCACCGGTGCTCGAGCTGCTGCGCCAGGCCAGCGTGGACGCCGCTGTGCTGGCGATCCGGCAAACGCTTTACCGGGTCGGTGAGGACTCGCCCTTGATTGGCTACCTGGCCGACGCCGCCCGGGCAGGCAAGGAAGTGACCGTGGTCATCGAGCTGCGCGCGCGCTTCGACGAGGAAGCCAATATCCGCATGGCCGACCGCCTGCAGGAAGCCGGTGTGCAGGTCGTGTACGGCGTCGTTGGCTACAAGACCCACGCCAAGATGCTGCTGATCGTGCGCCGCGAGCAGGGCGTGCTGTGCCGTTACACGCACCTTTCCACGGGAAACTATCACCAGGCCACCAGCCGCCTGTACACCGACATCGGGCTGATGACCCGGAATCCCGGCATCGGCGAGGACGTAGCCAGGGTCTTCCAGCAGCTGTGCAGCTTCGGGCCGGTGCTCGGGCTGCAGCACCTGCTGGGCTCGCCCTTCAGCCTGCACCAGGGCCTGCTGGCGCTGGTCGAGCGCGAGATCGGGCACGCGCGGGCGGGCAGGTCGGCACGGGTGGTCGCGCGCATGAACGCGCTGACCGAGCCTTCCATGATCGAGGCGTTGTATCGCGCCTCCTGCGCGGGTGTCGACATCGACCTGGTCGTGCGCGGCTGCTGCATGTTGCGGCCCGGCTTGCCCGGCATCTCCGAGCGCATCCGTGTCCGCTCCGTACTTGGACAGCTCCTCGAACACAGCCGCGTGTACTGGTTCGCCAACGGTGGCGAGGCGGAACTCTATTGTGCGTCGGCCGACTGGATGGAGCGCAACCTTCTGCGCCGGGTCGAGGCCTGCTTTCCTGTCAGCGATCCCGCTCTGGCCACGCGCGTATTCCAGGAAGCGCTGCAGAACTACCTGGACGACAACGTGCAGGCATGGCTGCTGGATGCCGATGGCCGGTATTGCCGCGCGACAACCGGGGATGCGTTGCCGCACTCGGCGCAGCAGTGGCTGTTGGACCGGTTCGGGGGCTGAATCGCCTGCGGCGCCTGCGGCGCCTGCCGCCAGCAGGCCCGGACTGCGCCACGGTGGTCCCGTCGCCTGGCGCGTCGATTGCGCGGACATCCGAATGGGCGGCGGCATGCGCCGCGCTGACGACGGTCCTGCCATCGCGGCGGAGTGCCGTTTCGCGGGATTGGTGCCACGGAACATCGAACGTCATGGCCGGCTGGCCGCAAAGCAAACGGCGGGCTGTACGAGCCCGCCGCTTTTCCATCCATGGGTGGAGACTCCCTGCGACCACCTTTGCGCGCGGCGCGTACCGCGCGCCTAGAACGACACCTGGCCGAACAGGCCTACCTCGTTGGTCTTCACGTTGGCCAGTGGCAGCGGCGTAGTGCCGATGATGTCGTTCTTCTCGTGCTTGTACACCAGGGCGAGCTGGAAGCCCTTGGTGACGTCGTACTGGACGCCGGCGTGGTAGTAGGTACCCTTTGCCGAGGAGTTGAGATCCTTGCTCGGGGATGTGCGGTCGTAGCGTGCGAACAGGCTGAACTTGCTCGGCAGGTTCACGCTGCCCCAGAGCGAATAGCCGTCCGCCTTGTCGGCCAGCGGGGTCAGCACGTTGCCCCAGTTCCTGGCGCTGAAATACTCGCCGCCGACGCGGAACAGCGGGCCGGCGTAGGCCAGCATGACGTCGAGGCGCTGGGCGGTGTGCAGGGCGTCGACATTTTCCAGTTCCTGGCCGCGATGGCCGGTGTAGCCGCCGACCGCCACGATCACGTTGTCGAACGGCACGAAGCCGACCCGGCCCTCGAAGTCCACGCCCTTGCTGCGGCCGGGATTCTTGTAGCCGTTGCCGTTCACCGCCGACACCGAGTAGTTGAAGTGCTTGCCCTGCCCGATGTCGCCGCCGAGGTTGACGCCCCAGTCGGCGGAATTGGCGTACTTGAGTCGATCGGTGATGGTGGGCTCGATGTAGCGGAAGCCGTAGTAGTTCTCGACGAACGGAATCCACGGCATGTCGTAGGAGCCGATCCGCAACACCGCGGCCTGGTCGAACTTGCCCTGCACGTAGGCCTTCTTGACGAACAGGTTGGTTTCGCCGTCGTTGCTGACGTAGTTGAAATCGGTGGTCAGGTTGGCCGACCAGATGGAGTCGAACTGGTGCGTGGCACTGAGGTAGAAGCGCTTCACGTCGATGCCGGTGCCCGAGGCGTCGGTCTTGCCGCTCTGGCTGTGCTTCTGGTCGATCGTGCTGAAGTCGAAAAACATCTTGCCGCCGATCGTCGTGTCGTTCACCAGCTTCTCCAGCGCCGCCAGGCGCTTGTCGGAGGAGGTGGACGGGGCAGCCGCCGCGTCGGCCTGGGCCTGGGCTTGCTGCTGCTGCAGCTGGTCGACCCTGGATTGCAGTGCCTGCAGTTGCGCCTGCAGTTGGCTCAGCTCGGCGCCGCCGCCGGCGGACGATGGCGACTGTGCTGCGGCTGCGAGGGGGAGGAAGCAGCTGCCCAGGCCGGCGGCAATGGCTACGGCGAGTAGTCTCGAATGCATGTAAGTCTCCGCATGATGGTAGTGGTCGGCCCGGCCGCTGCCGTTGCATCGGAAGGGCCCAGCAATGGAACGCGATGCAGGATGGTGGCCGCTGTTTACCGTTCGATGCTGCCTGGATGACAACTTTGTGACACGCCAAGTGGGATTGCGCCTGCGCCCGACCACGGCATGGACGGGGATGGACTGTGGGGCCGGCGACTGTCATCTGGCTGCAACATTCGGCTCATCTGCCTGCAACACGCGGGCGTTTGAATGGCGCCATCCATTCGACGACCCTACAGGAGTTACCCGTGTTGAACGCATTCAAGACATTCGCCGCGAGCGCCACGATCATCGCGGCCTCCACACTCGCCCTGGCTGCACACGCCACTGATGTCACCGGTGCCGGCTCGAGCTTCGTTTATCCGGTGGTTTCCAAGTGGTCGGCGACCTACGCCGAGAAGACCGGGAACCGCATCAATTACCAGTCCATCGGCTCCGGTGGCGGCATTGCCCAGATCAAGGCTGGCACCGTCGACTTTGGCGCCACGGACATGCCACTCGACGAGGCGACCCTGCAGCAGTTCGGCCTGGGCCAATTCCCGGACGTGATCGGCGGCATCGTGCCCGCGCTCAACGTCGAGGGTATCGCTCCAGGCAAGCTGGTGCTCGACGGGCCCACCCTGGCCGGTATCTACCTTGGCAAGATCGCCACCTGGAACGATGCGGCCATTGCCGCGCTGAACCCGGGCACGAAGCTGCCGGCGGCGAAGATCACGGTGGTGCATCGTTCGGATGGCTCGGGCACCACGTTCAACTTCAGCAACTACCTGTCCAAGGTGAGCCCGGAATGGAAGGCCAAGGCCGGTGAGGGTTCGGCCATCCAATGGCCGGTAGGCATTGGCGGCAAGGGCAACCAGGGCGTCGCGGCCTACGTCAAGCAGGTCAAGAACTCGATCGGTTACGTCGAGTATGCCTATGCGCTGCAGAACAGCATCGGCTATGCGCGGATGAAGAATGCCGCCGGCAAGGTCGTGGCGCCGACCATGGCCACGTTCCAGGCCGCGGCCGATACGGCCGACTGGAAGAACGCCAGGAACTTCAACCTGCTGATGACCAATGCGCCGGGTGCGGACGCCTGGCCGATCACCGCCACCTCCTGGGTGGTCATGTACAAGCAGCCACGCAATGCAGCCAACGCGAAGGTCGCGCTGGATTTCTTCAAGTGGTCCTACGAGCACGGCCAGGAGCAGGCGCGCTCGCTGGATTACGTGCCGCTGCCGGATTCGCTGGTCAAGCAGATCGAGTCGTACTGGGCGGCAGAGTTCAAGCGCTGAGCCATGCGCAGGAACCACCTCCCCACTCCCTCTCTCACGACGGTGAGGCTGTCGGGGGAGAGGGAGGGCAGCGCCGGAGCGGAAGGCAAACGCGGTATTCAGCGGAGACTCCATGTCATCGATTCCAGCCACCATCGACACACTGGACACTGGGCGCCGCAGCCGGCTCGACGCCAGGCACGACCGGATCTTCCGCGGTGTCCTGAGGTTCTGCGCGCTGCTGGTGTTGGCGGCCCTGCTCGGTGCCGCGCTGTCCACCTTGTGGGGCGGCCGCGAGATCCTGTTCGGCCAGGGGCTGCATTTCCTGACCAGCACCGCATGGAACCCGGTCGAGGACGACTACGGCGCGCTGGCGCCGGTGTTTGGCACCCTGGTCACCTCGCTGGTCGCCATCGTGCTGGCGGTGCCGGTGAGCTTCGGCGTGGCGATGTTCCTCACCGAAATCGCACCGAACTGGCTGCGCGCCCCAGCCAGCACCGCGGTGGAACTGCTGGCGGCCATCCCGTCGATCATCTACGGCATGTGGGGCCTGTTCGTGTTTGTGCCGTTCATGGCGCGCATCGAGCCTGCCCTCACCGACACGCTGGGCCGGATCCCGCTGCTCGGCAAGCTGTTCCAGGGGCCGCCGCTCGGTCTCGGCCTGCTCACCGCCGGCATCGTGCTGGCGGTGATGATCCTGCCGTTCATCACCTCGGTGATGCGTGAGGTCTTCCTGACGGTGCCCACGCGCCTCAAGGAATCCGCCTATGCCCTGGGCTCGACCCGCTGGGAAGTGCTCTGGGACATCGTGCTGCCGTATACGCGCTCGGCGGTCATTGGCGGCATCATCCTCGGCCTGGGGCGCGCGCTGGGCGAGACCATGGCGGTCACCTTCGTGCTGGGCAATTCCTACAACATCACCTCGTCGCTGCTGATGCCGGGAACCTCGATCTCCTCGAGCATCGCCAACGAGTTCAATGAGGCCGTCGGCTTGCACCGCTCGGCGCTGGTCGCGCTGGGCTTCCTGCTGTTCGTGGTGACCTTCATCGTGCTGCTGATCGCGCGCCTGATGCTGCGCCAGCTGGCCAGAAGGGAGGGCAGGTGATGCCCGCCACCAGCCTGTACGCCCGCCGCCGCATCACCAACGCCCTCGCCATGGGCCTCGGCACCGCAGCCACCGTACTGGGGCTGTTCTTCCTCGTGTGGATACTCTGGCTGACATTGCTCCGCGGCATCGGCGCCCTGCGGGGCAGCCTGTTCACCAGGATCACCGCCTATGGTCCGGATGGCGGCCTGGCCAACGCCATCGCCGGCAGCCTGATGATGGATCTCATCGCCCTGGCGATCTGTACTCCCATCGGCGTGATGGCCGGCATGTGGCTGGCCGAATACGCCCGCCTCACCAGGCTGGGCACGGTGATCCGCTTCCTCAACGACATCCTGCTGTCGGCGCCCTCGATCGTGCTCGGCCTGTTCGTGTACATGATCATCGTGCTGCCGATGTCGGACCTGACCGACGGCGCCGTGTCCTTCTCAGGCCTGGCCGGCGGCGTGGCGCTCGCACTCATCGGCCTGCCGGTGATCGTGCGCACCACCGACGAGATGCTGCAGCTGGTGCCGGCGACGTTGCGCGAGGCGGCGCTGTCGCTGGGTGTGCCGCAGTGGAAGCTCACCGTGCAGCTGCTGCTGCGCGCGGCCAGTTCGGGCATCGTCACGGGCGTGCTGCTGGCCCTGGCCAGGCTGGCGGGCGAGACGGCGCCGCTGCTGTTCACCGCCTTCGGCAACAATTTCATGACCGCGCACCCACTGGACAAGATGGCCAGCGTGCCCGTGGCCATCTACCAGTACACCAATGACCCGGACCCGGCGCTGCACGCCATCGCCTGGGCCGGCGCGCTGCTGATCACCCTGTTCGTGCTGGCGCTCAGCCTGCTGACGCGCCTGTTCCTTTCGCGCAAGAAGGCAAACCATGGATAACCGCACTGCCGTCATCGCTGCCGGCGCCGTCACCACCATGGCAGCGGAGGCCGCGCACCGCACCAAGATCCGCGTGCGCGACCTGCATTTCCACTACCACGGCTTTCATGCCCTGAAGGGCATCGGCATGGACATCCCCGAGCGGCAGGTCACCGCCATCATCGGCCCGTCGGGCTGCGGCAAGTCCACCCTGTTGAGGGTCTTCAACCGCATCTACGCGATCTATCCCGGGCTCGAGGCGCGCGGCGAGATCCTGGTGGATGGGGTGAATGTCCTCGATCCTGCCTACTCGGTGAACCTGTTGCGCAGCAAGGTCGGCATGGTGTTCCAGAAGCCGGTGCCGTTCCCGATGACGATCTTCGAGAACGTCGCCTACGGCATCCGCCACCACGAGAAGCTGTCCAGGGCGGACCTGGCCGGTCGTGTGGAACAGGCGCTGCGCAGCGCCGCGCTGTGGGACGAGGTGAAGGACAAGCTCAAGCAGAGCGCGCTGGGCCTGTCCGGCGGCCAGCAGCAGCGCCTATGCATCGCCCGCGCCATCGCCCTGAAGCCCGAGGTGCTGCTGCTGGACGAGCCCACCTCGGCGCTGGATCCGATCGCCACCGGGCGGGTGGAGCAGCTCATCGACGAGCTGAAACGCGACTACACCATCGTCATCGTCACCCACAACATGCAGCAGGCCGCGCGCGTCTCCGACTGCACCGCCTTCATGTACCTGGGCGAGCTGGTCGAGTTTGGCGCCACGGCGACGCTGTTCACCAAACCCACGAAGCGGCAGACCGAAGACTACATTTCCGGGAGGTTCGGATGAACACGGGTACGCATGAGCACATCGTCAGGAGTTTCGACGAGGAAATGTCGCGCCTTACCGGCGAGATCGCCGCGATGGGCGATCTGGCGGTCGAGCAGCTGGAGGCCGCCATGGAGGCGCTGGGCGGGCGCGACAGCACTGCGGCGCGGCGGGTGGTCGACCACGACGATGCGCTGGACACGCAGGAGCGCCAGATCAGCGACGACGTGCTGCGCCTGCTGGCCTTGCGCCAGCCCATGGCGCGCGACCTGCGCGAGATCCTCGCCGCGCTGCGTATCGCCTCGGACATCGAGCGCATCGGCGATTACGCCGCCAACGTGGCCAAGCGCTCGCTGACGCTGAACCTGTCCGATCCGGTGCCCCTGGTGGGCGGCCTGGCGCCGATGGCGGGCATGGCCGGACGCATGGTGCGCGAGGCCATGCAGGCCTATGTCGCCCACGACGCCGTGATGGCGCACGCGGTGCGCGAGCGCGACGCGGATCTGGACGCGCTCTACACCACGCTGTTCCGCGAGCTGCTGACCTACATGATGGAAGACCCGCGCAGCATCAGCGCCTGCACGCACCTGCTGTTCATCGCCAAGAATATCGAGCGCGTCGGCGACCACGCCACGAACATTGCCGAGAACGTCTGGTTCGTGGTGCATGGCGAGCTGCCCGGCGAATCCCGGCCCAAGCAGGACCACACCGTGGAATGAGGACAAGGCTGTCATCGCCGGCTAATCGATTCCAAAGACTTGGCGGCCAGACTGCCGACTTCCCGGTAGCCACGGACGGATATCGCCGGATTCATGGCAGGGCGTCCCATGCACCGGATGTACAAGTTGCTGGCGGCCCTTTTCCTGTCGGCCACGCCGTTGGTGGCCCAGGCGGCAGGCGGCCCGTTCGGCATTGACCATCGGCTGCCCTACGACAACAGCGGCATCTGGGCGCGCAGCAATCAGAAGGCATTGATGGGTGCCACCATCGTGACGGTGCTTGGTGGCTCACTGCTCCTCGGCGACCAGGATAAGCTCGGCGACACGTTCTGGCGTTCACTGGATGCCACCGTGGGCTCGGCTGTACTGGCACAGGCCGGCAAGCTGGTGTTCCAGCGCGAAAGGCCGCGGCAGGACGCCAGCCCCAACGATTTTTTCAAGGGCACGAAGTATGCGAGCTTCCCGAGCGGCGAGGTGTCCACGATTGCCGGTGCGATCACCCCGTTCGTCGTCACCTATGGCCGCGACCATCCTGCGGTGTACGCGCTGGAGTTGTTGCCGCTGTATGACGCCATCGCCCGGGTCAAGGTGCAAGGGCATTGGCAGAGCGACGTGCTGGTCGGCTGGGCGCTGGGGACGGCGGTCGGTATCTGGGCGTCGCGCGAACATTCACCGCTGATCCTGGGCTGGCTGCCCGGCGGCTTCGAAGTCGGCTTCGTGCATCACTTCAAGCCGTGAGCAACCTGGACCGGGTGCTGCGGCCCGGGCTGCCGGAGGCGTGATTCAGCCAGGCGTGCCCTGGTCGGCCACGCCCGCCCCGGTGGTGAGGTGCCGCGCGCTGGCGACATAGGTGTAGATGACCGGCACCACGTACAGCGAGAACAGCGCGCCGATGGTGAGGCCGCTGGCGATCACCAGGCCGATGTCGAAGCGGCTGATCGAGCCTGGGCCCACGGCCGCCAGCAGCGGCACCACGCCGAACACCATGGCGCCGGTCGTCATCAGGATCGGCCGCAGGCGGATGCTGGAGGCCTTCTGCACCGCCGCACGCCGGTCCAGGCCCTCTTCCTCCTGGATCACGTTGGCGAACTGCACGATCAGGATGCTTTGCTTGGTGATCAGCCCGATCAGGGTGACCAACCCGACCTCGGTGTAGATGTTGAGTGGTGCCACATCCAGGTACAGGAACACCAGCGCGCCGAAGACCGACATCGGCACCGCCACCAGCACGATCAGCGGATCGCGGAAGCTCTCGAACTGCGCGGCCAGCAACAGGAACACCAGCAGGATGGACAGGCCGAAGGTCACCATCAGGCTGTTGCCCGCCTCGGCAAACTGGCGCGACTGGCCGACGTAGTCGAAGCTGTAGGTGCTGGGCAGGATCGTTGCAGTCAGGCGCTGCAGCTCCCCAAGGGCCTGGCCCAGGGTCACGCCCTTGGCCATGGTGCCCTGGATGGTCACCGCGTTGAGTTGCTGGAACTCCGGCAGGTATTCCGGCTGCACGGTGTGGCCGATGCTCACCAGGGTGGACAACGGCACCTGCTTGCCGCTGGCGGCGCGGATGTAGTAGCTGCGCAGGGCATCGGCATCGGCGCGCAGCGCGTCGGGCACCTGCGGGATGATCTCGTAGCTGTGCCCGGACAGGTCGAAGCGCCCGATGTAGCCGCCGCTCAGCAGCGGGCTCAGGTTCCTGCCGATGTCGTCCATGCTGATACCGAGGTTGGCGGCCACGTCGCGGTTGATGTCGAGCGTGATCTGCGGCTGGTCGTAGCGCAGGTTGGTGGTCAGGAAGGCAAACAGGCCGCTCTGCATGGCCGCGTCCACCAGGCGGTCGGCGGCGGCATTCATCTGCGCATAGTCGTTGGTCGAGGTCAGCACGAAGCCCACCGGCAAGGTGCCGGTGTCGCCGGGCAGGGTCGAGCGCGGGTAGGCGACCACGTGCATGCCGGTGATCGCGTTGATCTTCTCCTGCACCAGCGGGATCAGTTCCTGCTGGCTGCGCCCGCGCTGGTTCCAGTCCTTGAGGATCATGCCGACCAGCACGCCGTTGGCGCCGGCGCCACCCGGGCCGGCCGTGCCGTTCATCTGGAACACGTGCCCGGTCTCCGGGAAATCGTCCAGCATCGTGGCGATCTGGCCGCTGTACTTGTTGAGATACGGCACCGTGGCCGTGGCTGGTCCGGTGCCGCCGACGAAGATCTGGCCCTGGTCCTCCACCGGCGCCAGTGCGCTCTTGCTGCCGGCAAACAGGAACGGGATGCTGATCAGCACGCAGGCCGCCGCCGCCAGTACCAGCGGGCGCAGGTCCAGCGCCGCATGCAGGGTGCGGTCATAGGCCACGCGCAGGCGCGTGTAGCCGCGCTCGAGCGTGTGGCTGAGTCCGCTCGGCGGCGTGGGGCGCAGCAGCTTGGAGCTCAGCATTGGCGTGAACGTGAGCGCCACCACCAGGGACACCACCACGGCCGCCACCAGGGTGAAGGCAAACTCGGTGAACAGGCTGCCGGTGAGGCCGCCGACGAAACCCACCGGCAGGAACACCGCCACCAGGGTCGTGGCCATGACGATCAGCGGCACCGCCAGTTCGCGCGCGCCGCGGATGGCCGCGGTCATCGGCTCCACGCCCAGGTCGATGTAGCGGTGGATGTTCTCCACGACGATGATGGCATCGTCCACCACCAGGCCGATCGCGAGTACCACGGCCAGCAGGGTCATGAGGTTCACCGTGAAGCCCAGCGCCAGCATCAGCAAACCGGCGCCGATGATCGACAGCGGGATGGCCAGCGCCGGCAACACCAGTGAGCGCCACGAGCCGAGGAACAGGAAGATCACCGCCACCACCACCGCCAGGGTGATCAGGATGGTGATCAGCACGTCGGCGATGGCGGCGTCGATGTACACGCTGGCGTCGGCCACCACGCTGGCCTGCATGCCGGGCGGCAGGTTGGCGCGGAGTTTGGCAAACGCGTCGCGCACGCCTGCGGCCATGGCCAGGTCGTTGGCATCGGGCGTCGGGTTGACGGTGAGGAATACGGCGGGGATGCCGTCGTAGAACACGTCTTCGTTGTAGTTCTGGCTGCCGAACTCGACCTCGGCCACGTCCTTGAGCCGGATCACCGTGTTGCCGACGTTCTTCACCACCAGGTTGCGGAACTGTGCCAGGTCGTCCAGCGAGGTGTTGGCGGTGATGGTGACCTGCCTGCGCGCATTGCGCGTGCTGCCCACCGCTGAGACGAAGTTGTTCGCCTGCAAGGCCGCCGACACTTCCGCCGGACTGATGCCGTGCGCCGCCATGCTGGTCGGGTTCAGCCAGGCACGCAGGGCAAAGGCGTTGCCGCCGGCACCGGTGCCGGCCGGGATGATGTTGGCCTCACCGACCCCGTCCACGCCCTGCACCAGCGGTTGCGCCACGCGCAGCACGTAGTCGTTGAGCTGCTGCTGGGTCAGGTTCTTGCCGGAAAACGCCAGCGCCATGAACGAGTGCGAGCTGCCGATGGTTTCGGTGATCGTCGGCTGCTGGCTCGCGCTCGGCAGCTGATTCTTCACCTGATCGACCTTGGACATGATCTGCGAGATCGCGGCGTTGGGGTCGTAGTTGAGGCGCATGAAGGCGCTGATCGTCGACACACCGGCGGCGCTGCTGCTGGTCAGGTAGTCGATGCCGGGCGCGCTGGCGATCACCTGCTCCAGCGGGGTGGTGATGAAGGCCTTGACCGTGTCCGGGCTCGCGCCCGGATAGGCCGTGGTCACCTTGACCACGGTGGTGATCACCAGCGGGTACTCGCGCACCGCCATGCCGGTCCAGGCGCGCACCCCGAGCAGCAGGATCACCAGGCTCACGGCCGTGGCCAGCACCGGGCGGCGGATGAAGATGTCGGTGAATTTCATGGATCCGCCGACCTACGGCTGCACGCTGTTGTTGACCGTGACGCCGGCACCGTCGCGCAGTTTCTGCTGGCCGGCGGTGACCACGGTGTCGCCGGCCGCGAGGCCCGAGGCGACCAGGGCCAGGCCGTTGCGCTGGTCGGCCACCTGCACGACGCGTTGGTGCGCAATCAGTCCGTGGGCCGCATCGCCGTCCACCACGTAGACGTTGTCGCCGAACGTGCTGTAGGTGATCGCCGAGTCCGGCACCACGATGCCGTGCTTCGCCTGTCCCGCCGTCAGCCGCACGGAACCGTACATGCCCGGGCGCAGCACCTCGTGCGGATTGGGCAGCGTGGCCTGCAGCGCGATGTTGCGCGTGGCCGGATCGACGCGCGAGCCCAGCGCGGTGACCTTGCCGGCGAACACCTGCTTCGGGTAGGCGCTCACGCTGAAGCTGACGGCCTGGCCGACTTCGAGGTCGCCGACCGTGCTTTGCGGCAGGGAGAAGTCCAGCAGCAGCGGGTCGTAGCGCTGCAGGTCGACGATCGCCGTGCCCGGCGACACGTATTGCCCGAGGCTCACCGCACGGATGCCGGCCTTGCCGGCAAACGGCGCGGCAATGTCCAGCTTGCGCAGGATCGCCTGGTCGCCTTCCAGCGCGGCCTGGGCGCCGGCGGCGCTGGCTTCGGCCGTCTGCAGGTCCGACTGGCTGGCGGCATGCGCCGCATACAGCTTGCGTGTGCGTTCAAGCGTCGCCTGGGCCAGCGTGAGCCGGGCCTGGTCGGCATGCAACTGCGCCTGCTGGCTGCTGTCGTCCAGGCGCACCAGCAACTGCCCGCGCTTGACCTGCTCGCCGGAGCGGAAGGCGATGGCGGTGACGTTGCCGGCGATCTGGGCGGTGATCTCCGTGCCCTCCACGGCCACCAGGCTGCCGACCACGTTCAGCTCCGGGTTCCATGGCGCGTCGCGGGCCACGGCCGTGGAGACGGCCACCGTCGGCGCCGCGCGATGCTGGGCGGCGACGGCGGCGCGGTGGTTGGCGTAGTACTTGGCGCCAAACAGCCCGCCGAATACCACGACCAGGACCACCAGCATTCCCAGCACCTGTCTGCGCTTGCGCATCATCACCCTCCGCCGGCACGCCCCTCGGAGCGCCTGCCGGCCGTTGTCGATCGATCAGCCCTGGAATCCGCGCCCGACGCGATGCCGGGCCCGTCCGGTGCGACGCCGTCGCCGTCGCTTCCATCCCATGCGCCACCACCCAGCACCAGGTACAGCGCCGCGGTGTCGGCGTAGCGCTGCGCCTCGGCCTGCACGAAGGCGATGCGCGCGTTCTGGACCTGTGTCTCGCTGGTCAGCAGGTTGAGGTAATCCACCGCGCCGGCCTGGTATTGGGTACGCACCAGCTCGAAGGCGCGCTGCGCCGATTGCAGCGCACGCGCTTCGGCATCCAGCGCCACCGCATCATGTTCCAGCGCGCGCAGGACGTCGGCCACCTCGCGGAACGCGGCAAGCACGGTGCCCTGGTAGGTGGCGAACACGGCGCGGTAGGCCGCCTCGCTGGCGTGCTTCTGCGCCCGCAGCGTGCCGCCCTCGAACACCGGCGCGAGCAGGCCTGCGGCCAAATCCCACACGCGGCTGGCCGGATCGAACAGCTTGCCGCCATGGGTGCTCCCGGTGCCGAAATCGCCGTTCAGCTGCAGCGATGGATACAGGCGTGCGACGGCTGCGCCGACCTGCGCGTTGGCCGCACGCAGCTGGGCTTCGGCAGCGCGGATGTCCGGCCGCGCGCGCACCAGGGTGGAGGGCAGGCTGAGCGGCAGCGCCGCGGGCAGGTGCAGCGCCTGCAAAGCCGGCAGTTCCAGGCCATCGGCCATGGAGGGAAACTTGCCCAGGTAGGTGGCCAGCAGGTGACGGGCCTGGTCCTGCGCCTGCTGCAGCTGGGGCAGGCGGGCTTCGCTGGAGGCGAGCTGGCTCTGCTGGGTGAGCAGGTCGAATTCCGAGGCGGCGCCCAGCTCGTAGCGGGTGCGGGTGAGTCCGAGGATCTGGCGCTGGTCGTCCAGCGTCTTCCGCGTCGCGGCCACTTCCTCGGCCAGGGCGGCCAGATCGAGCGCGGCATGCATCACGTTGCCGGCAATGGTCAGGCGTGCCGCGGCAAGCTGGTCACGGGCCAGGTCGACCCGCGCCTGCGCGCCCCGCGCCACGGCGCGGTTCAGGCCGAACACGTCCGGGTTGTAGCCCACCGACACCTGGCCGGTATACAGGTTGTACAACCGCCTGCCCGGCGTGCCGCCCTCGGCAGTGCCGGAAGTCTGCTGGCGCTGTGCCGTCAGCCCCACAGCCACCTGCGGATAGAACGCGCCCCGGGCAGCCTTCAACTGGAATTGGGCCTGCTCCAGCGTGGCCTGCGCGGCCGCGAGGTCGGGGTTGTTGGCCAGGGCCTGGGTCACCAGGCGGTCCAGCGCCGGGGAACCGAAACCCTCCCACCAATGGGATGCCACGGCGGTATCCGGCTGCAGTACCTGGGCGGCGGCAGCGGGGCCGGGCGCCGAGCTGGCGGCCGGGATGGTCGTCGGATCCTGGGCCGCGCTGTAACCGTGCACTTGCGGCGCTGCCGGCCGCTGGTAGGCAGGGCCGACGCTGCACGCCGCCAGCGCGAGGCCGGTGCCAGCCACGAGCAGGCGGCGCGCCAGCCCTGCCAGCGGCGTGCGTCCGGCATGCGGTGTGAAGTGCGTGGTCACATGTGTTGCTGTCAGCGGGACATCCCCATACCGGTGTCGCGTACCAAGTGCAGTGACGCAACCGGGCAGCACCATTGCCCGCCGGATGGTAACAGCCGTCCAGACGCGGGCAACGGGCCATTGGTCATGGATGGGGAATGCACTGAGGTTAAGATGGGACGGCAGGATGTGCGGCGACGCGGGAGGTGGAAGGATGGACAGGCCGGTATGTGTGGTGACGGGAGTTGGGCCCGGGAACGGAGCGGCGATTGCCCGGTGTTTTGCGCGGGATGGCCACGCGTTGGCGCTGCTGGCGCGCTCGACGCCCTATGCCGCAGCGCTCGCGGCGGAACTGGATGTCGCCAAGGCCTACGCCTGCGACGTGGGAAATGAAACCGCGGTGGCGGCCACATTTGCGCGCATCGCCGAGGAACTCGGCCCGGTGGAAACCCTGGTGTGCAATGCCGGGTCCGGCGTCTGGGGCGACGTCGAGCACATCAGCCCGGCGGACTTCGAGGCCACCTGGCGGGTCAACGCGCTGGGCACGCTGCTCACGGCGCAGCAGGTCATCCCGGGCATGAAGCAGCGCGGCGCGGGCAACATCATCGTGATTGGCGCCACCGCGTCGCGGCGTGGCGGCGTTCGCAGCGCGGCGTTCGCTCCGGCCAAGGCGGCGCAGCGCAGCCTGGCCGAATCCATGGCGCGCAGCCTGTGGCCCGCCGGCATCCATGTGGCCCTGGTCATCATCGACGGCGTCGTCGACCTGGAGCGCACGCGCCAGGCCATGCCGGACAAGCCGGACAGCTTCTTCGTGCAACCCGACGCGGTGGCAGCCACGGTGCACTGGCTGAGCCGGCAGGACTGTTCCGCGTGGTCGTTCGAAGTCGAGGCACGCCCGTTTGCCGAGCATTGGTGAGCGTGCAGGACAAAGTGGATAGCTAGACCACGCCAAACGCGTAATACACGCCGATCACCACCAGCACCGCCAGGGTCTTGATGATGGTGACGGCAAAGATGTCCTTGTACGACTGGCGATGGGTCAGCCCGGTCACCGCCAGCAAGGTGATCACCGCGCCGTTGTGCGGCAGGGTGTCCATGCCGCCGGAGGCCATCGCCGCGATCCGGTGCAGCACTTCCATCGGGATGCCGGCGGCGTTGGCGTTGTGGATGAAGGTGTCGGCCATGGCGCCCAGGGCGATGCTCATGCCGCCGGAGGCCGAGCCGGTGATGCCGGCCAGCGCGGTGACGGTGACGGCCTCGTTGAGCAGCGGATTGGGGATCGTGTGCAGCGCGTCGGCCACCAGCTTGAAGCCGGGGAGGGCGGCGATCACCGCGCCGAAGCCATACTCCGAGGCGGTGTTCATCGAGGCCAGCAGGGCGCCGGCAACCGCCGCCTGGCTGCCGGCGGCGAAGCGCGCGGCCACCGCGCGCCAGGCGAATACCAGTACGCAGATGATGCCGACCAGCAGCGCGCCCTCGACTGCCCAGATTGCGGCAACCTTGGACACTTCCTGCACCACGGGTTGGGCGTTGCCGACCACGCTGGGCAGGAACGACTGGGTTTCACCATAGGCGCGCGGGATCAGGTCGGTGAACAGCTTGTTGCACACGCCGACCAGCACCAGGGGCAGCAGCGCGATCAGCGGATGCGGCAGTTTCTCCGCCTCGAAGGGTTCGGGCTCGTTGACGAGCTGCGTGCCGTAGCCTTCGCCGTGCGCTGCCGCCCGGCGCCGGCGCCAGTCCAGGTAGGCCAGGCCGACGATGAGGATGAACACGGCGCCGATCGTGCCCAGCCACGGCGCGGCCCAGGTATTGGTGCCGAAGAACGCGGTGGGGATGATGTTCTGGATCTGCGGCGTGCCCGGCAGCGAATCCATGGTGAAGGTGAATGCGCCCAGGGCGATGGTGCCGGGGATCAGCCGCTTGGGGATGTCCGACTGGCGGAACAGTTCGGCGGCGAATGGATAGACCGCGAACACCACCACGAACAGCGATACCCCGCCATAGGTCAGCAGGGCGCATACCAGTACGATCGACAGCATGGCCCGGCTGCGCCCGACCAGACCGATGGTGGCGGCGACGATCGACTTGGAAAAGCCCGACAGTTCGATCAGCTTGCCGAACACCGCGCCGAGCATGAACACCGGGAAATACAGCTTGAGGAAGCCGACCATCTTGTCCATGAACAGGCCGGTGAACATCGGCGCCACCAGCGACGGATCGGTGAGCAGCACCGCGCCCAGCGCGGCGATCGGCGCAAACAGGATCACGCTGTAGCCGCGGTACGCCACCAGCATCAGGAAACACAGTGCGGCCAGCACGATCAAAAACGCCATCCGCGTATCTCCCCACCACGACGGTTGCCGAGTATCCCGGACCTCCGGTGCCGGCGGCACTGTACCAAGGTACAAGTGTCCAGCCCGTCCCCGGCACCTAAGCTCGCTGTATCAGCGGTCGCGCGAGCGACGCATCCACAGCCGGGGGACGCCATGAAACGCACGCATCTGAGTTTGGCCATCGGTTTGCTTCTGGGCCTGGCCGGCACGGCCTCGCTGCAGGCGCAACAGGCTGCCGGTGACAGCGGCACCGCGGCACCGACTGCCGCGAAGCAGGCCGAGGCCACGCAGCTGCAGGAGGTGACGGTGAGCGCGCGGCGGCGAGATGAGTCGCTGGAAAAGGTACCTGTAGCAGTCAGCGCGTTCAGCAGCGAGGACCTGAAGGATCTGCAGGCGGACGATATCGACGGCCTGCAGGGCGCTGTGCCAGGCATGAACATCGTGCAGGGGCGCGGCTCGTCCTCGTCGGTCAACGTGTTCATCCGTGGCATCGGCCAGCCGGACGCGTTGCAGACGTTCGATCCCGGCGTGGGCATGTATGTCGACGACGTGTATTACTCACGCATCCAGGGTGCACTGTTCAGCCTGTTCGACATCGCCCAGGTCGAGGTCCTGCGAGGCCCCCAAGGCACCTTGTACGGCAAGAATTCCACCGGTGGTGCGATCAAGATCGTCACCAAGGACCCCAGCAGCACGCCCGAAGGCTCGATTGAAGGCACCCTGGGCGACTACGGCCGTCGCGAAGGCCGCTTCTATTTCTCCGGGCCGCTCGGTGCGACCGTGTCGGGCAACCTCGCTGGCGTCTACTCGCGTACGGACGGCTATGTCACCGACCCCGCCAACGGCCAGAAGTACAACAACGAGAACACCAAGGCGGTACGCGGCAAGCTGAAATGGCAGCCCAGCGACACGTTCAGCGCCACGCTCGCGGCGGACTACACCAAGCAGGACACCGCGCTGACCCTGGGCGAGGCGATGGCACCGCTGTATGCCACCGACCTGTTGCTGGGGCAGGTGCTGCTGTACACGCCCGATCCTGGCAAGTACGACTTCCACGGCGAGACGAGCTTCGGTCCAGGCCATGGTCAGAAGCTGACCCACTACGGCGCGTCGCTGCATATGGACTGGCACTTGGCCGACCGCTGGGATCTCAAGAGCATCAGTGCCTGGCGCAAGCTGCACAGCGATTCCTACATCGACATCGACGCCACCGCGCTGCAGCTGGGCGACGTGCTGGTTGATCTTCACCAGAAGCAGATCAGCCAGGAACTGCAGTTGCAGTACGACAACGGCAGCAACCTGCAGGCCGTCTACGGCCTGTACTACATGGACGAGAAGGTGCCCTCGCACCAGGAATCCTACGCCGACGATTTCATCCGCTTCGCCACGCTGCCGATCACCTTCCTGCGCACCATCGACGACAGGCTGGAGAACAAGAGCTGGGCCGGCTTCGCCCACCTCAACTGGGAGTTCGTGCCGAGCTGGACGCTCGCCGTCGGCGTGCGCTACACCCACGAAACCAAGGACTACTGGCGCACCACCAGCGCGTTCTACGGCGCGCCACTGCAGGCGTTCAGCGAGGACCCGCAGGCGGTCATCCCCGGCATCAGCAAGTCGTGGAGTGCGGTGACCCCGTCGCTGAGCCTGGAGAAGCAGTTCACGCCGCAGGTGATGGGCTACGTCTCGGCCAATCGCGGCTTCAAGTCCGGCGGCTTCAATGGCCGCGCCAACGATGTCGCCACCGCGGCCAAGCCAACGTTCAATCCCGAGTACGTGTGGACCTACGAACTGGGCCTGAAGATGCGCTCGGCCGACAACCGCCTGCAGGGCAATTTCGCCGCCTACCACTCCAACTACAGCGACTTCCAGGCGCGTGTTTCCGAAGTGCAGAACCCGGGCTCGGTCAATCCGACGTTCGGCTTCCCGGTGCTCAACGCGGCCAAGCTGAAGATCGACGGCCTGGAGTTCGAGGGTGCCGCGGTGCTGGGTGAAGGCACCAAGCTGTCCACCCAGCTGGCGTGGATGGACGCGCGCTACGACAAGTTCGTCGATCCGCGCACGCAGATCGATCCGAGCCTGGCAAGCCTGCACGATCACGTGCCGTTCTCGCCGAAGCTCACCGCCCGCGTGGCGCTGGCGCACACCTTCAGCCTGCCCAGCGGCAGCGCCCTGACCCTTGGCGCCGATGCTGCGTACCGCGGCGACACCTGGCTCAGCGTCGACAACCGTGACGTCCTGATGCAGAAGGCGTATACGGTCACCGGTGTGTTCGGCGTGTTCGACTCGGTCGATGGACACTGGCAGTTGCGCGCCGGCGTGCGCAACCTCGGCGACAAGGTCTACAAGACCGACGGCCAGGAGTTCTCCAGCGTCGCCAACATCCAGACTGCGTACTACGGCGCACCACGCAACTGGTACGCCAGCGCCCGCTACAATTTCTGACCGCAAAGCTGTTGTCGGGAACGTGGTGGCGGCCGCGGCGGCTCCGGAGTCGTCGCGGCCGCCACCGTATCCGGACCCCGTCGAAAGGAACAAACCGATGAACATGCGATGGGCAACCCGCCTGCTGTGCGTGGGCCTGCTGGCCGGTGCTGGCAGTGCGTGCGCGAGCGGCGCGGCGTCGGACAAACTGCCTGCCTTGAAGATCGACCCGGCCCGCACCGCCGTGGTGGGACTTTCCTCCGGCGCCTATATGGCCGGTCAGGTGCAGATGGCCTACCCGGAACTGTTTCCAAACGCGGCCCTGGTGGCCGGCGGACCCTACGCCTGCGCCGGCGGCAAGCTGGACGTGGCGCTGGGCAGCTGCATGAAGGGCGTCCCGGCACCGGATGTCGGCGCGCTGGTCGCGCGCGCCGAGCAGCGCTCGACCGCTGGCGAGATCGGCGCACTGGATCGGCTCGCCCATGCTCACGTCTACCTGCTGCACGGCAAGGACGACGCGCTGGTGGCGCCGGCGGTGGCCGAGGCGGCGGTCAAGTTCTACCAGCAGCTGCGCGATGGCGTTCCCGGCCTGCAGGGCATGCAGGTGCATGACGACGGCCAGCGCGCCTTTGCCCACAACCTGCCGGTGGCCGCGCAGGGTGATGATTGCGGCCAGTCCGTGGCGCCTTATCTCGGCCATTGCGGTTTCGATGCGGCCGGCGAGATCTTCGCGCAGATGTTCGGCAAGCCGCCGCGTGCTGCCGCCGAGCCACGCGGCGAACTGCGCAGCTCCAATCAGGACGCGTTGCGTCCCGGTGGCGCCGACACGTTCATGGCCGCCACCGGCTACGTCTACCTGCCGCCGGATTGCCTGGCCGGCAAGCCATGCGGCCTGATGGTGGCGTTCCACGGCTGCAAGCAGAACGCCGACGCGGTCGGCAAGGCCTTCGTCGAGGAAGCCGGCTTCAACCGCTGGGCCGACGTCTACGACGTGGCGGTGCTGTACCCTCAAACCCGCGCAAGTTTCGCGCCCTTGAATCCGCAGGCATGCTGGGACTGGTGGGGATATTCCGGAGCCGACTACGACAGCCGCCAGGGCGTGCAGCTGCGCTGGGTGGTGAACGCGGTGCACGCGCTGGGGTTGCCAACCAGGCCTTGATGGCGGCAGGCATGGGTGGAAGAAAGCCCTTCGCCTTGGGCCCTCGGGCTGCAGTCGAGGTGTCGCGGCCGAGGCCACGCCCAAGGCATCCCGCGCCATGCTGAGCACCGGTGTCATTGCGCTCGCGGCGCTGTGCTGGCTCGGCCTGCTGTTCGGTGTGGCCCTGCTCGGTGAGCGCCGTCCGCACATCTTCGAGCGGCGCTGGGCCATCGTGTACGCCCTGTCGCTGGCGATCCACTGCACTTCGTGGACGTTCTACGGCACCGTGACCCAGGCCAGCCGCTCGGGCTGGTGGCTGCCGCCGACCTTCGTCGGGGCGATCCTGATGTACCTGCTCGCGCTGAGGTTCCTCGGCCGCATGGTGCAGCTGGTGCGCGAGTACAACGCCGGTTCGCTGGCCGACCTGATCGCGGTGCGGCTGGGGCGGCACTCGGGGCTGGCGGCGCTGGTCACCGCGGTGGTGGTGATTGGCATCGTGCCGTACATCGCCCTGCAGCTGAAGGCCGTGGCGATGAGCTACGGCGTGCTCAGCCATGGCCAGCTGGCCGAGTCCAGGCCGTGGCAGGACAGCGCGCTGTACGTGGCGTTGCTGATGGCCTTGTTCGCCATGCTGTTCGGCACGCGGCGGGCCTCGACCATGGCCCACAACCGCGGGCTGGTGCTGGCCATGGCGTTCGAGTCGCTGTTCAAGCTGGGTGCGATGCTGGCCTTGGGCAGCCTGCTGTTCACCGCCTTGCCCGCGGACCTGCCCGCCAGGCTGCCGTCGGTGCCGGACAGCGGCGGCTTTCCGGCCCTGATCCTGCTCGGTGCGCTGGCCATGTTCACCATGCCGCACCAGTTCTATGCCGGCATCGTGGAGTGTCGCGACGACGGCCACCTGCGCACCGCGCGTTGGCTGTTCCCGCTGTACCTGCTGCTGATCTCGCTGCCGATCCTGCCGTTGGCGCGGCTGGGCGACGCCGTGCTCGGGCCGAGCGGGGTGCCGTCGGACATGTACGTGCTGGCGCTGCCGCTGGCGCGCGGCGAACATGGCCTGGCCCTGGTCGCCTTCCTCGGCGGCCTGAGCGCCGCCACCGGCATGGTGGTGATCGCCACGCTCACCCTGAGCCTGATGGTGGTCAACCACTTCCTCGCGCCGTTGCGCGTACGCGCCGGCTGGGGCCGCGACGGGCAGGCGGACCTGCGCGGCGAGCTGCTGAACCACCGCCGCGTGGCGATCCTGGCGGTGATCCTGCTGGCCTGGGCCTACAGCCGGCTGCTGGCGAGCAACGAGGCGCTGGCCGACATCGGGGCGATCTCGTTCTCCGCGCTGGCCGGGCTGACCCCGGCCGTGCTGGCGGCGATGTACCGACCGCAACTGGGTTCGCGCGCGGTGATGGCGGGGCTCGCGGTGGGCACGGCGGTATGGATGTACGCGATCGTGCCCACGTTGTTGCCGACGACTCCGGCATGGTTGCAGCGCGGCCCGTTTGGCTGGCACTGGCTGGCGCCCGATGGCCTGCTGGGCCTGGACGACTGGAACCGGCTGGGCCGCGCCGTGGCGGTAAGCCTGCTGGCCAATGTCGCGGTGATGCTGGCGATGGCGGGCTCGCGCTTCGGCCGTGCGCCACATGCGCTCAGCGTGGGCGACGTCGGCCTGGTCGAGCTGCGCGCGCTGGCGGCACGCTTCCTGCCTCCCGAGCGCGTCGAGCGCCTGTTTGCCGATACGCCGGCCACGGGTTCGGCCGGCAGTGCGCGGGTGGCCCAGGTGGAGCACGAGCTGGCGGCGGTGATCGGCGCCGCTTCGGCCCGGCTGCTGCTGGAGGTGGTGCATCGGCAGGGTCGCGACGACCTGGACACGGTGGTCGCCATCGTCGGCGAGGCGGCGCAGGACCTGCGTTTCAACCAGCGCGTCCTGGAGGCGGCGCTGGAGAACATGAGCCAGGGCATCTGCGTGGTCGATGCCGAGCTGCACCTGGTGGCCTGGAACACGCCGTACGCGCGCCTGTTCGACTACCCGCCCGAGTTGCTGCAGGTGGGTCGCCCGGTGGCCGACCTGACCCGGCACAATATCGGTGCCGGCCTGCTCGGCGCGGGCGAGGTGGAATCCCGCGTGCAGCGTCGGCTGGCGCACATGCGCGCCGGCACCCGGCACCTGTCCGAACGGCGATTCCCGGACGGCACCATCGTCGAGATCCGCGGCAACCCGATGCCCGGCGGCGGCTTCGTCGCCACCTTCACCGACGTCACGGCGTTCCGCCAGGCCGAGACGGCATTGAAGCGCGCCAACGAGACGCTGGAGCTGCGCGTGGATGAGCGTACCCGCGAGCTGGCCGCAGCCTCGGCCGAGGCGCAGGCGGCAAACGAGGCCAAGAGCCGGTTCCTCGCTGCCGTCACCCACGACCTGATGCAGCCCTTGCACGCGGCGCAACTGTTCGCCCATGCGCTCACCGAGCGTGGTGGGGACAGCGCCGCCTCCCGACACCTCGATGGCGCGCTGGCCGCCACCGAAGGGCTGCTTACCGGTCTGCTCGATGTCGCCAGGCTCGAAGGTGGCCGCCTGCATCCGCAGCCGCGGGCGTTCGCGCTGGCCGAGGTGCTCGATCCACTGGCTGCCGAGTTCCGCGCCATCGCGCTCGACCGCGGCGTGCGCCTGGACGTGGTCCACGCGCAGGCCTGGGTACGTTCCGATCCGCAGCTGCTGCGCCGCGTGCTGCAGAACTTCCTGTCCAACGCCTTGCGCTATGCCGGGCGCGGCCGGGTGTTGCTCGGCATCCGCCGCCATCGGGAACGGCTGCGCGTGGAAGTGTGGGATACCGGTCCCGGCATCGCGCCCGGGGAGCAGCGACTGATCTTCCAGGAATTCCGTCGCGGCCGCACCGCCGGTGGCCAGGGGCTCGGCCTGGGCCTGTCGATCGCGCAGCGCATGGCCGACCTGCTCGGGCATCCACTCGGCCTGCACTCGTGGCCTGGCCGCGGCAGCGTGTTCAGCATCGAGGTGCCACTGGCCACGCCGGTCCGCGCCTCGCCCACGTCGACGGAGATTCCCCGCCCATCGTCTGGCCGCGTGCTGGTGCTGGACAACGAACCCTCGGCGCTCGTGGCGCTGGACGCCCTGCTCACCGGCTGGGGCTGGCAGGTCTACAGCGCCCGCAACGCCGAGCAGGCAATGGCCGCGCCGTGGCGTCCCGACCTGCACATCCTCGACTTCCATCTCGACGACGGCCAGACCGGGCTGGACGTATGGCAGCTGTTGAACCGCCGGCATGCCGGCGTGCCGACCGTGATGCTGACCGCGGACCGCGATGGCGGATTGCGCCAGCGCCTGCGCGAGGCCGGTATCGGCGTCCTGTACAAGCCGCTGAAGCCGCTGGCCTTGCGCCAGATCCTGCAGCGCGTGGCCACGGCCGGAGCATCCCATTAGCAGGGAGGCCGTGACCGCCGAACAGGTTCAGCCCGACAGCGGGCCGATCCGGCCGGGCTCGCCCAGCTCCAGCGAGCGCAGCACCATGCCCGCCTGGGTGCGGTTCCTGACCTTGAGCTTTTCCAGGATCGCGGTGACGTGGGCTTTCACCGTGCGCTCCCTGATGTTGAGCCGGTCGGCGATCTGCTTGTTGAGCAGGCCCTCGGCGAGCAGGGCCAGTACGCGCGATTGCTGTTCGGTCAGCCGGGCGAGGCGGCCGGCGAGGTCGGTGTCGACCGGGTCGGCTGGCAGGGCGGCGACGGCTTCGGCGAGTCCGGGCGGGAGCCAGGTGCCACAGTCGAGCACGTGGCGGATGGCCGCGCCGATCTCGGCCGGACTGGCGCTCTTGGGGATGAAACCGGCGGCGCCGTAGTCGAGCACGCGGCGCACGATGCGCGGCTCGTCGTGGGCGGAAACCACCAGCACGGCCACCCCGGGATGTTGTCCGCGCAAGGTGGCGAGGCCGGACAGGCCCTGGCTGCCAGGCATGTGCAGGTCGAGCAGCACCAGGTCGAGATCCGGTTCGGCTGTCAGCGCCGCCAACACAGCGGGCAGATCGGCAGCTTCCTGCACGCGGCAGTCGGGCAGGCTGGCGCTGGCCGCCAGCTGCAGGGCAGCGCGGAACAGCGGGTGGTCGTCGGCAATCAACAGGCTGGGCATGCGCTCGAAGTCCACCGGCCCCGGCACCATCGTCGAGTTGCCGAAGCCGCCAGTGCGGCAGCAGAGCTGGACTTTCGTACGATGGCGGGCGGCGGGGTACTTGCTATGGTAGGTGAATGAAAATCCCTGTCCGCATTCTAGCGCCGCTGTTGCTGTCGCTGCTGGCAGTGGCCACATCGGCGGCTGGCGCCAGCGACGCAGCGAAGGAGTCCGTGATGAGCGAGGTCGATGGCGCCGAGGTGCGCACCACGGTGCATCGTGGCCACGACGATCTGCTGAGTGCCGGCCTGGGCCTGGCCGGCCTGGCCGGGGCGCCGTCAGCCTTCGCCGATCCGCTGGCGCCGACCGCGGAGGAATTGCGCCGCCGCGCCATCCAGGCCAGCTGGAAAGGCATTGCCGACCTTGGCCCGTTGGGCGGATACGGCACGGTCTATGGCGGCGTGCCGGACGTGCCCGGGCGTGAGTACCAGGCGTTTGCCCACATCCCTGGTGCGCATGCGCCACATCGCGTGCTGCTGCAGCTGCCCGATGCTTTCGATCATCACCGACGTTGCCTGGTGGTGGCGCCGTCTTCCGGTTCGCGCGGCATCTATGGCGCGATCGCGCTGGCCGGCGCCTGGGCTCTGCCGCGTGGCTGCGCGGTGGCCTATACCGACAAGGGCACCGGTGCCGGCTATTTCGATTACACCGACGACAGCGGCGTGGCGCTGGATGGGCGCCGGGCGCGGCGCGGAACGGCGCCGCTGGAGTTCGAGCCGTCGCCGGCGCCGGCCTCGGCAGGCGTTGCGGTCAAGCACATGCATTCGGGCGATAACCCCGAGGCGGACTGGGGCCGGCACGTGATCCAGGCGGCGCAGTTCGGGCTGGCCATGCTCGACCGCGCGTTTCCCGCCGAAGCGCCGTTCACCCCGCGGAACACCCGGATCATCGCCACCGGTCTGTCCAACGGCGGCGGCGCGGTGCTGCAGGCGGCAGGCCTGGACCAGGAGCACTTCTTTGCCGGCGTGGTCGCGCTGGAGCCGAATGTGCACGTGCGGGGCCACGGCCGCGCGATGTACGACTACGCCACCGAGGCGGCGATCTGGCTGCCGTGTGCGCTGACCAGCACTCGATTCGCGGCCACGCCTTTTGCCCGGAGCGCCGCGGGCCAGCCCGTGCCGGCCTGGTCGGCGCGCTGCGCGAGCCTGCACACCCAGGGCAAGTTGCCCGGTGCAACTCCGGAAGCACAGGCCGAACAGGCCTGGCAATACCTGCACGAGCGGGGCTGGAGCGACGAGGCCATGGCCACCGCCGCCAGCACCACCGCGTTCGACCTGTGGCGGGTGATCGCCGCGGGTTACGCCTCCGCCTACCTGCGTCGCGGCGCCACCGACATGCCCTGCGGTTTCCACTACGCCACGGTCGACGCCAAGTGGCAGCCGGCGCCGGTCGCGCCGTCGGTGCGCGCGGCATGGTGGGCGAACGGCTCGGGAATCCCGCCGGGCGACGGCATCGGCCTGCTTGGCGGCATGGACGCCTCGGCCGATCCCACCCTGGCCGGCAGCGAGTGTCTGCGAGCGTTGTGGACCGGCGACAGTGGCGATGCGCAGGCGCTGCACGTGGCGGTCTCCGCCACCGCGGCAGCGCTGCCCCGCAGCGACCTGCCGCTGTGGGTGGTGCACGGCGCCGGCGACGGCCTGCTGCCCACCATCTTCAGTTCCGAACCCTACGTGGCCTGGCTGCGCGAGGAGGGGCGCCATCCGCTCTATTGGAAGGTGCCGTACGCGCAGCATTTCGACGCCTTCCTGGCCTTGCCCGGCTTTGGCGACCGGCACGTACCCTTGCTGCCTTATGGCTACGCGGCGCTGGACCGGCTATGGGCGCATCTGTACGAGGGCGCGGCATGGCCGCTCGATTTGCCGACGCCGGCTGCCGTGCCCCGCGGCCCGGGACCGCTCGGGCACCGCAACCTGGACTTGCCGCGGACGCCGTGAGCGGGCCAATGCTGCCCTGGCCATCCGGGACGGGAGGGCCTTGCGGCGCTGCGCCAGCCACACGCGGCACCATGGATGGCGGGAATGCCCACGGTCACCGGGCTGCAAGACCTGCGGGTGTCGGCAACTGCCAGCGGATCGCGTCGAAATCGCTGGCAGCGTGGCGCTCGCGCAGCGTGGTGCCGTCGTCCGTGGTGTGGTTGACGGCGCGCCCGCGCTGCACGGCGGGGCGTGCCGCCACGGCATCCGCCCAGCGGCAGACGTGGCGGTAATCGGGCGCCGAGAGAAACTCGGCGGCGTGGTAGACCTCGTTGCGCACCAGACCGCCGTACCACGGCCAGGCCGCGATGTCGGCAATCGTGTAGTCGTCGCCGGCCACGTACTCGTGCCCGGCCAACTGGCGGTCCAGCACGTCCAGCTGGCGCTTGGTCTCCATCGCGTAGCGGTCGATGGCGTACTCGATCTTTTCTGGCGCGTAGGCGTAAAAATGGCCAAACCCGCCGCCGACGAATGGCGCGCCGCCCGCCTGCCAGAACAGCCAGGCCAGGCATTCGGCACGTGCGGCCGGGGCAGTCGGCAGCAGCGTGCCGAACTTCTCGGCCAGGTGGACCAGGATCGCGCCGGATTCGAACACGCGTATCGGCTGCGGGCCGCTGCGGTCGACCAGGGCGGGGATCTTCGAGTTCGGGTTGATGGCGACGAAGCCGCTGGAGAACTGGTCGCCGGCACCGATGTCGATCAGCCAGGCGTCGTATTCGGCGCCTGCATGACCCGCGGCCAGCAGCTCTTCCAGCATGATGGCGGCTTTCTGGCCGTTGGGTGTACCCAGCGAATACAGTTGCAATGGGTGCCTGCCGACCGGCAAGGCCTGCTCATGCGTCGGCCCGGCCACCGGCCGGTTGACGGTCGCGAACTTGCCGCCGTTGGGCTTGCCTGGGGTCCAGACTCTGGGCGGTACGTAGGCAGACGTGTCATTCATGGGTTCGACCTCGGGTTCTGGCGGCATGCCGCGCATGCCGTGCGCATCTCTGGGTAATGCCGTCCGCCAGCGGCCATTTCAAGACCACCTGCGGCAGCGGCACGAACGCCGCCAGGCGTGTCACTTGGCGTCCGGTTGCTCCGCCGCGCGCTTGACTGCCGCCACGAACGCGCTGCGTGCCGCGATCTGCTCCTTGCCCGTTGCCACCGGCCAGGCGGCGACCTGGGCGATGACCAGGTGCCGGACCGGGTCGACATAGACCATCTGCCCGAAGATGCCGATCGCGGCAAAGCTGCCGTCCCCGTCGGTCCACCACAGGTAGCCGTAGCCGCGGCCGGGTTCGTCCAGCGCCTGCTGCTGGTCAAGGCCGCCGTTGAGCCACGCGCTGGCAATGGCCGGTCTGCCGTGGATGTTGCCACCATCGAGCATGAACTGGCCAAAGCGCGCGTAGTCGGCGAGCGTGGCCGACAAGCCGCTGCCGCCGGTATCGGTGTCGCCGCAGCCGTCCTTGATCCAGTAGCCGTCGGCAGCCATGCCATAGGGCTTCCAGATGGTTGCCGAGAGCCACGCGGCGAGGGACTGGCGGGTGGCATGCTGCACCAGGTCACCCAGCAGGTCGGTTTCGGCGGTGTTGTAGTTGAAGTGCGTCCCTGCCGGCCAGGCACGCGGCAATCGCTTGAGGTAGCTCACTGCCGCCGATTCGCCGGCGATGCAGGCGCCGCGGTACATCTGCGCGACGTCCGATTGCGCGTCGGCGTAGTCCTCGTTCCAGCGCACGCCCGAGGTCATGGTCATGAGCTGGCGCACGGTGACTTCGGCGTAGGCGCTGCCCTTGAGTGCCGGTATGTAGGTGTCCACCGTGTCCTCGAGCGAACGGATATAGCCTTGTTGCAGGGCAATGCCGGCCAGCACCGAGGTGACCGATTTGGCGACCGAGAACGATGTCCAGCGCTGCTCCGGGCCGAAGTTCCGCGCGTAGCGTGCAAGCCGCACACGGCCGTCCTGCAGCACCATCACCCCGGCAATGTGGTGGCGCTGCATGTAGCCGTCCAGCGTCATCGCTGGATCGTCCCACGCCGCGGCGAGTGGCGTACCCTGCGGCAGCGGGCGCACCGTGCCGCCGTGCGCGACCCGGTGCGCCGGAAAGATTTCGTGCATGCGCGGAAAGTCCGCCGTGCGCCGGGCCTGCGACCAGAACAGTACGTCTTCGCGCTGTTGCCCGATGGTTTGTACGGTGGTGGCATGCGTTGCCGTTGCCGATGATTGCGCCCAGGCGGCAGCCAATGGCGGTGTGGCCAGACCGCATGCCAGCAGGGAGCCCAGCAGCACCGCGTGGATTTTCTGATGCATGAAGATGCCCAGTCGAGGGTGGGGATGGGGTCGGCCACGGTGCATTGGCGCCGACACCCACGCAGCATCGCTTGATGGACCAGGATGCCGGATTGGGCGCCGTGCACCGATATCCAACCGCAGCGTGGTGCCGGATGTTACCGTGCCGGACGCCGCAGCGTGGCCGCCGCCCACACCGACACGGACGCGGTGCCGCACACCGTGTTGGTCACGCGTGCCTGAAGCATCGGGTGAGCTCGTCATAGCCGACCAGGTTGGCGAGGCCATCGAAGCGGCCTTCGGCGAGCGGCTTGGCGGCGGCAATGAAACCTGTCCACGCCGCGCGCGCCAGCGCTCCGCCTACGCTGATCCGGCGCACGCCGAGCGCGGCCAGTTCGGCCACGGTGAATGGCGCCGCCGAACCAATCAGCACGTTCACCGGTTTGGGCGCCACGGCCTCGACCACGGCGGTGATCTGCCCGCGCGTGCTGAGCCCCGGCGCATACAGGCAATCGGCGCCCGCGCCGGCGTAGGCGACCAGGCGGCGCAGCGCTTCATCGAGCGGCTGCGGATGGCCGGTCAGGAAGCACTCGGCGCGACCGATCAGCAGCACGTCCTGGCCGCTGGCGTCGATGGCCTGGCGTGCCGCGCGCAGGCGCGCCACGGCATCGTCCAGCGCATACAGCGGTTGCGCAGCATCGCCGGTGGCGTCCTCGATCGACAGCCCGGCCACGCCGGTGTCCACGCAGCGCCGCACATTCTCGGCCAGCTGGTGGAGGTCACGCGCGTGGCCGTCCTCGAAGTCCGCATTGACCGGCAACGGGGTCGCCTCGACCATGTCCCGGCAGTGCTGCAGCACCTGGTCCACCGCAATCGCGCCGTCGGCCTCGCCGCGCGAGAAGGCATAGCCGGAACTGGTGGTTGCCAGCGCCTTGAAGCCGAGCTGTGCCAGCCAGCGCGCCGAACCCGGATCCCAGGGATTGGGGATGACGAAGCAGCCGCTGGCGTGCAGCTGGCGGAACGCGGCGCGACGCTGCCCGATGCTTGGGGTATCCATGGTGACCTCCTGTGGCCGGAATGCTGTACCGCCATGATGCGCCCGCGCCGGCAAGCGGAGGCTGCTTCCTGCAGCGGTCCCTTGAATCTGGCGAGGCGCAACGGCGCGCGGCCCGGGCCGGCGGGGCATCGGCTGGTGGTCGAGTGGGGTCGTGGCGCATGATGACGTTGCGCATGGCCATGGCCGGCGCGTGCGGCGGAGGAGCTGGGCATGGCAGTCGACAATGTGGAAATCGCGCGGCTCATCACGCGTTACGCCGACCTGCTGGAGATCGACGGCGCCAATCCGTTCCGCGTCCGCGCCTATCGCAATGCGGTGCGCTTCCTGGCGAGTACCGGCCAGGACATGGCGACCCTGGTTGGCGAGGGGCACGAGCTCGAGGGTTTGCCTGGCATCGGCAGGATCCTGGCCGACAAGATCACCACCATCGTGCGTACGGGCAGCCTGCCGCAGCTGGAGCAGCTTGAGCAGCGCGTGCCCGCGGGCCTTGCCGACCTGATGGAACTCCCTGGGCTTGGGGTGAAGCGTGTAAGCGTGCTGTACCACAAGCTGGGCATCGAGGGCCCGGCCGACCTGGAACGGGCAATCCAGTCCGGTGCGCTGGAAGCCCTGCCTGGGTTCGGCGGCCAGTTGCCAGGGCAATTGCGCGCGGCGCTGGCCAAGTCCGACAGCGGGTCGCGATCCTGACTCCTCTCCCCGACGGGGAAGCCGTCGGGAGAGAGGGATGCCCGTCTCCGCCAGGCAGTGGCGGAGGCCGCTCTCAGCCGGCGGCGTGCAAGGCTGCCTCGATGGCGGCAACGTCGATCTTCCGCATCTGCATCATGGCCTGCATGACGCGCTGGGCGGCGGCGCGGTCGGGGTTGGACAAGGCCTCGATGAGCACGCGCGGCGTGATTTGCCAGGACAGGCCGTAGCGGTCCTTGCACCATCCGCAGTCGCCGGCCGCGCCGCCGTTGCCGACGATGGCATCCCAGTAGCGGTCGGTCTCGGCCTGGTCGCTGGTGTAGACCTGGAACGAGACGGCTTCGTCGAAATGGAATTGCGGACCGCCGTTCAAGCCGAGGAACGGCATGCCCAGCACGGTGAATTCGACGACCAGCACGTCGCCGGCGTGGCCTTCGGGATAGTCGGCCGGCGAGCGGACGATTGCGTCGATCCGCGTATCGGGAAACGTCTCGGCATAGAAGCGGGCAGCCGCCTCGGCCTGGCCGTCAAACCACAGGCAGGCGGCGATCTTTCGTTCGGGAGTGGACATCGGGCAATCCTCGTCGTCGGATGGAGTGGGAGGTTGGATGGCGGCTGGGTTCAGCCGGTCGGTGGCGCAGCTTCGAAAGCCGCCCGCTGGGCGGCGAACGCACGCTGGTAGGCGGGGCGTGCCTCGCCGCGCGCGACGTAGGCGGCGAGCTTGGCGTGAGCATCCAGCATGCCCGACGCTTGCAACCTGAGCAGCACCGCCACCATCAACAGGTCGCCGGCGCTGAAATCGCCATCGAGCCACTTGGCCTGGCCGAGGCGGTTCGCGAGCTGGGCCAGCCGGTCATGCACGCGACCTTCCACCAGCGGCAGGCGCTCCCTGCTCCAGGGCTGCCCGGCTTCCAGCAGCCTGGCGTTGGCGAGTTCGATGATCGGCGGCTCCACCGTATTCAATGCGGCAAACATCCAGGCCAGTGCGCGACTCCTGGCATCTGCGTCCTCCGGCAGCAGGCCGGCATGGTGTTCGGCAATGTGCAACACGATCGCACCCGACTCGAACAGGACGAGACTACCCTCGGCGTAGGCTGGGATTTGCCCGAACGGATGCAGGGCGAGGTACGCCGGTTCCTTCAAGGCCTGGAACGAAAGCGGGCGTACCTGGTAGGGCTGGCCGACTTCCTCGAGTGCCCAGCGCACGCGCATGTCGCGCGCCAGGCCCCTGCCGCCGTCCGGCGAGCGGGCAAAGGCCGTGATCGTGGGCGACCCGGTAGTGTCCCGGGTGGCGGGTCGTGGTGGCGTGTCGGGTGCATGTCGCTGGTTCATATGCCGCTCCTCGGCTGGCAGGTCTTGCCATGGCGACGAACGGGCCGGGCCGAAATCGACCATGCCCCTGGGTCAGGCGCCCGGTAGTCTCAGCCTGGCCACAAGCATGTCCGCAACTGCCCGGTCAGCCGAGATGGCAGGGCCCGGTTTCGCGCACCTCGAGCGTGGCCCATTGCGCCGCCGGGCACATGGCAGCCAGTTCCAGGGCCTGCTCCCGCGTCGCGCAGTCGACCAGGAAGAAGCCGCCGATCATCTCGCCGGCCTCGGTGAATGGGCCGTCGTGCACCGTGCGCTTGCCGCCGCGGATCTGCAGGCGTTGGCCCTCGGCATCGTTGCGCAGGGAGGAGTACGCACGCAGTATGCCGCGCGCCTGGAGCCCGTCGGCATAGGCCTGCATGCTGGCATAGGCGTCGCGGGCCTCGGTGGTGTTGCGTTCGGCGCGTTGCCCTTGGGGTTCGAGTACCAACAACAGGTAGGACATGCCCGGGGCTCCGGAAGTCATGGGGCGCAGGCCGCGGCGCGCTGCCGCAGCAACGTGGACTCACGCGTGTTGCCGGTGAGTGTCGCGGCGTGCTCGAACTCGGCCCGCGCCTCGGCGCGGCGGCCCAGCTTGAACAGCAGGTCGCCGCGTACGCTGGCCAGCAGATGGTAGCGGGCCAGCGTGCCTTCGCGGCACAGCTCGTCGACCATTGCCAGCCCGGCCGCGGGACCGGTAGCCATCGACACCGCGACGGCGCGGTTCAATTCCACAACCGGCGAGGGGGTCACGGCGGCCAGGCGGGCATACAGCGACGCAATGCTTGACCAGTCGGTATCATCCGCGCGCAGGGCGCGCGCATGGCAGGCAGCGATGGCCGCCTGCAGGGCGTAGTTGCCGTCCGCGCCGCCCAGCTTTTGCGCGCGCACCAATGCCGCGAACCCGCGCTGGATCAGCAGCCGGTCCCAGCGCGTGCGGTCCTGCTCCAGCAGCAGGATCGGCGTGCCGTCGGCGCGGCTGCGCGAATGCAGCCGCGAGGCCTGGATCTCCATCAGCGCCACCAGGCCGTGGACCTCGGCTTCGTCCGCCGCCAGCTCGGCCAGGATGCGGCCCAGGCGCAATGCTTCCTCGCAGAGGTCCGGCCGGGCCCAGTCGTCCCCCGCGGTGGCGGTATAGCCTTCGTTGAAGATGAGGTAGATCACCTCGAGCACGCTGGCCAGGCGGGGCGCGAGGTCCTCGCCGCGTGGCACCGAGAACGGAACCTGCTTCTCCGCCAGCATGCGCTTGGCGCGCACGATGCGCTGCGCGACGGTCGCTTCGGGTACCAGGAACGCGCGGGAGATTTCCCGGGTCGTGAGGCCGCCCAGCATGCGCAAGGTCAGCGCCACCTGCATGTCGCGGCCGAGCGCCGGGTGGCAGGCGGTGAAGATCAGCCGCAGCAGGTCGTCGCCAATGTCGTCATCGAGCATCTCGGCCTGGTCCGGTGCAGGTGCCATCGGCCCGTTCTCGAGCTCATATTCAAGTGCAGGGCGCTTGCTGTCGCGCATCTGCCGGTGGCGCAGCGTGTCGATGGCGCGGCGCTTGGCGGTGGTCATCAGCCAGGCTCCGGGATTGTCCGGCACACCGTCGCGCGGCCAGCGCTCGAGGGCAACCAGCAGCGCCTCCTGCAGCAGGTCCTCGGCCTGGCCGACATCGTGCAGCATGCGCGCCAGGGCGGCAATCAGGCGTGGCGCCTCGATCTTCCACACTGCCTCGATGCTGCGATGGGTGTCGGTCGCGGTCATGGCCCCCGATCACACCATTGCATGGGGCTCCCCGCAAGTGCTGCGTCCGGCGCGGTTCAGTGCTTGGCTATTTTTTCGCGCACGCGCGCCGCGCGGGCCCGGATTTCCGGCGTCACGGCGGCGCCGAAATCGTCCACCTCGAACAGCGGGCGCAGCTCGATCTCCGCACCGCCATCGAACGGTGCCCGCTTGATCCATTCGATGGCCTCTTCCAGCGAACGCACCTGCCACAGCCAGAAGCCCGCGATCAGGTCCTTGCTCTCCGTGAACGGGCCATCGATGACCCGGCGTTGCGCGCCATCGAAGCGCACCCGCGCGCCCTTGGACGTGGGGCGTAGGCCGTCGCCCATCAGCATGATGCCGGCTTCGACCAGTTGTTCGTTGTACTTGCCCATCTCGGCCAGGCCCTTGCTGTCCGGCATGACGCCGGCCTCGGACTCGGCGGTGGCTTTCACGATCACCATGACGCGCATGACTATCCTCCCGTATCCCGGCGTGGCCGGTGGCATACCAGTGACGAACAGGTGGGCCGGGAATCGACAGCGTGCTCCTGGCGTCGGTGCCGGTGACCACGCGGTTCACGCCTGGGCCAGACCCGGACGCTGCGCCGGTCCCGGCGGCGAGTCGCATAATGCGGGCGACGAGAGCAGCAAGGAGCGAATGATGAGCAATGCAGTGGCCGGGTCACCGGCGGGGGCCGCCGGTGCGGCGACAACACAGGTGGCGCGCATGCGCGCGGCGGTCGACCAGGCCGTTGCGGTCGCGCCGGGGTTCCTGCGTGGCGAGGTCGACGCGGACCACATGGCGCACACCATGGTCAAGGCCGTGCGCGCCTATGCCGAGCAGGAGCGGGCAGCGGGCGGTGACGGCGGGGCACATGGTCCGGAAGCAGCACAGCTGCAGGATGTCCTGGCCGAGCTGATGGCCTGCGGCTCGGGTTATCTCGCCGGCCGCTGCGATGCCGCCTGCGTCGGCCGCACCATGACCCAGATGGTGCACGAGTTCGGCCCACACTAGGCACTGGCCGTGCCGGCACCCGGCGAAGAACCGGCGGGGGTGCTCACGCTGGCAGGTCGAAGACCAGCACCTCGGCCTGCGCGCCGTCGCCGAGCGTCACGCGTGGTTCGTCGCGGTACAGCAGCGCGTCGCCGGCACGCAGGCGCTGGCCATCGACCGTGAGCGCACCGCGCGCGACATGCACATAGGCCAGGCGGCCGCTGGCGATTTCGTGGCTGGCGGCTTCGTCGCCGTCGAACAGGCCGGCGTACATGCAGGCATCCTGGTGGATGCGCACCGAGTCCTGGCGTCCGTCCGGGCTCACCACCAGGCACAGGCGGCCGCGCTTCTCGTGGTCCGCATAGGCCTTTTGTTCGTAGCCCGGGGTGAGGCCGGCTAGCGCCGGCAGGAACCAGATCTGCAGGAAGTGGGTGACGGCGTGCTGGTCATGGTTGAACTCGGAATGGGTGACGCCGGTGCCGGCGGTCATGCGCTGCACCTCGCCGGGCACGATGCTGGAGCGGTTGCCCATCGAATCCTGGTGTCCGAGCGCGCCTTCCAGCACGTAGCTGACGATCTCCATGTCGCGGTGGCTGTGGGTGCCGAAGCCCTGGCCGGGTTGCACGCGATCCTCGTTGATGACGCGCAGTGGTCCCCACTGCACGTGCCGGGGATCGCGGTAGTCGGCGAAGGAAAAGCTGTGCCAGGAGTCCAGCCAGCCGTGATTGGCATGGCCGCGCTCGGCAGCCGGGCGAACGATGAGCATGGTTCGAGCTCCTACAGTGGATCCGGTGCGTGTGTTGTCTAGGCGTTGCCCGGATGGCTCAGGCGGCGGCGTCCTCGGTCTCGCCGGCCCGTGCGGTCGCGCCCACCGCGACGGGCCCGGCAGCCGCGAGCCTGGCCGCGATGCGTGCCACGTACTCGCCCTGGGCACGCGCGATCTCCAGCTCGTTGGCGCTGGGCTGACGTGAGCCGTCGGCGCCGGCAATGGTGCTGGCGCCGTAGGGCGAGCCACCGCTGACCTCGTCGATCACGTGCAGCCCGGGCGTGGTCGGCGGTACGCCAACCACCACGAAGCCATGGTGGAACAGCAGGTTGTGGAAGGACTTGATCGTGGTCTCCTGGCCCCAGTGCTGCTGGCCCGAGCTGGTGAATACGCTGCCCACCTTGCCGGCCAGCCTGGCGGCGGCAAACAGGCCGCCGGTCTGGTCCAGGAAGCTGCGCATCTGCGCGGCGACGTTGCCGAAGCGCGTGGGCGTGCCGAAGATGATCGCGTCGTACTCGGGCAACTCGGCCACACTGGCGAGCGGAGCCTGCTGGTCGAGCTTGAAGTGCGCCTGCTCGGCGACGTCCGCCGGCACGGTTTCGGGCACGCGGCGAATGGCGACTTCGGCACCGGCGCGGCGGGCGCCTTCGGCCTCGGCCTGGGCCAGCTGCTCGATGTGGCCGTAACTGCTGTAGTACAGAACCAATACCTTTGCCATGTCGTCGCTCCGCGTGCCTGGCCCCATGGCCAATGCAAACAATCTACAATTACGTTTGTTGATTGAATAGCGCAAAATTGTCCAGTTATTCATTGGATAAGTTGATGAATATACCTGCAGGCGATCGTCGTGGGCCGCGTGTCCCACTGGAACACTGGCGGGCCCTGCGTGCCGTGGTGGAAGCCGGGAGCTACGCGGCAGCGGCCGGGCAGCTGCACAAGAGCCAGTCGGCGATCACCTACGCGGTGCAGAAGCTGGAGCAGGCGCTCGGCGTCAAGGCTTTCGAGGCGCATGGGCGCAAGGCGGCGCTGACCGCGGCCGGCCAGGTGTTGTACCGCCGCGCCGGCGCCTTGCTGGACGAGGCGGCGGCGCTGGAAGCCGCCGCCGTCGAGCTGGCCAAGGGCGGTGCGGCCGAAGTGCGCCTGGCGGTCGAGACGGTCTTTCCGACCTGGCTGCTGCTGCAGGCCCTGCAGCGCTTCGGCAAGGAATGGCCGGCCACCCGCGTCGAGCTGTTCGAGACCGTGCTCGGGGGCACCGAGGAGGCGCTGACCGGGCGCCATGCCGACCTGGCGATCACCGGCACCGTACCGCAGGGTTTCCTGGGAGATCCCCTGTTGCGCCTGCGTATCATCGCCGTGACCGCGCCGAACCATCCGCTGCAGCGCCTGGGCCGCGCGGTGACGCAGCGCGATTTGCGCCGCCATCGGCAACTGGTCATCCGTGACTCCGGGGCCAGCCGCAAGCGCGATGCCGGTTGGCTGGCGGCGGAGGCGCGCTGGACCGTCAGCCACAAGGCCACCTCGATCCGCGCGGCGTGCATGGGCCTCGGCTTTGCCTGGTACCCCGAGGACGTCGTGCGCGACGAGCTGGCGGCAGGCAGGCTCAAGCAGCTGCAACTGGAGACCGGTGCCGAGCGCTATGCCGACTTGTACCTGGCGTTTGCCGATAGCGACTACGCCAGCCCCGGCGTAGTGCGCCTGGCCGAGCTGCTGCGACAGACCGTGGCCGGGCGCTGCGCAGCGGCGGGGCATGAGCGGCCTGCACCGCACCCACGCAAGCGTCGTTGAGCGTCGCACCGCCGCCAGCGTCGCCAGCGTCCGGTGCTGTCGCTGCTCAGCCCGCGTGTGCCTGTTCGATGGCCGCCCAGGCCTTGCTCTCGATTGCCTCGGCGGTGATGCGCAGGTCGATGCGGTCGCTTACCGCCGGCGCGAAGGCGCCGATGCCGAACGCCGAGCGGTTGACCTGCGCGGTGGCGTCGAAGCCGGCAGCCGGCACGTTGTGCATGCCATGCACGCCGACCTGGTTGACGTGCACGTCGAGGGTCACCGGCTTGCTGACGCCGTGGATGCTGAGCGTGCCGGTCACCAGCAACTGGTCCTCCGCAGGGCCGCGCTCGACCTTGGTGCTCTGGAAATGGATCTCGGGATATTTTTCCGCGTCGAAGAACTCCGCGCTGCGGAGGTGCTCGTCCTGCTTCGGCACCGTCGTGTGCATGCTGGCCACCGGGATGCTCACCTCCACCCGCGAGCGCTCGGGTTGGGCGGCGTCGTAGGCCAGCGTGCCCTTGACTTGGCAGAATATCGCGGCCGGGGTGGAAAAGCCGAAATGATTCCAGCGCGCGACGACCTCGGTATGCCCCGGGTCGAGCGTGTAGGTGACCAGGCCGGCAGGGGCGCCGCCGCCGTTGGCCGGGTCGGTGACTGCGGCAAAAACCGCGTGTTGCAACAAATGACGCATCGCAGGACTCCTCGCATTGAAGCCAGGCGGCGCTGGCGCGCAGCGCCGTGCTGGAGTGACAACACAAAACACATGCGTCTGCGGCACATCGAACTCAAGTCGCGTCGGGTGCCTCGCGTTGGCGCGCACGTCGCGGTGTCTCTGGGGTCAATCAGGCGTGGCGGCGGCGATGTACGCTCCGGCAAAGCCGCGCACCGGGTCGCCGTAGATGTCCACCAGGTGCTGCGCCGGTGCCCACGACTGCATGAAGGCGGAGACCTGCCGCGGCGACCCGACCAGGCAGCCGATCTTGGTGCGCCCGTCGCGGGCCGTGACCGCCGACAGGCAGCATTGGCCTTCACGGGCCGCGGCCAGCAGCAGCTCGGGAGCCGCCTGGGTACGCATGTCGGCGACCTCGACGTCCGCCGCCAGGAGCACTCGTGGCGCGTGGCGCAAGGCGGACCGCGAGGCTTCCACGTCGCACAGCAGCGCCTCGCCTGAGCGCCGTTCGAAGGCGGCGCGTGAGGCCACGTGCCAGGCCAGCAGCGCGCCCGGTTCGATCCCCGGGCATTCGCCACGGTAGGCGGCACCGAGGCAATGGTCGGCAGCGGCCACCAGGCGCATGGCCGGCGTCACCTCGACCTCGCGCGCCAGCCGCGCGTGCAGCGCCGCCACCGTCTGCCCGATGCTGGAGGCGGCCCAGAATCCGGCAGGCGGCCGACCGTAGCCCGGATCGCCCGGGCGATGGTGGTCGATGCGCCGTGCGGCACGCGGCGCATCGCCGATGCACTCCACCAGATAGACGTCTTCGCCGCCATGCAGGGCAGCCATCGCCACGGCCGGCATGGCGGCCCGATAGGCATTGCCCGGATACACCCGCTTCGCGCCGACGGTGGCGAACACGAACGGCGCGTTGAGTCCGGCGAGCAGCTCCTCGATGGCGTGCATTTCCGGATCGGCGGCGCCCAGGACGAACAACGTGCCGGACCCGTGGGCTTGCTGGTGTTGCGTTGCCATCGGCGACGCTTCCGGCGTCAGTGCGGCGCCGTTGCGCACACCCAGTCCCCGGGTACGCTGGCCTGGCCGATGGCCTCGGCCAGGGCGGCATCGTCCAGGCGGTCGGCCGCGGTGTAGACGATCTGCTCTTCCTTGGTGTTGTGTATCTGCAGCAGCTGGAACAGCTGGCGCGCCGGCTCGCACAGTGTCGCCACCGGCGTTGCCGCGCCGCACGCCGCGGACAGGGCCACCAGCAGCGGCCACATCTGGCCGTGCTCGCGCTTCATCACGAACACCGGCATGGCCAGCCCGGCCTCGACCAGGGGCGGGAACAGCAGTGCCTCTTCCAGGTACAGGTGTCGGCGCAGCAGTGCCAGCGATGCGGCCAGCGCGTCGAGGTTGCCGTAGCCGTCGACGATGCCTTGCACGCCGTGATCGATCTGCCGGTGCTGGTCGGCCAGCGTCGCGCTGAGTGGAATCGTGCCCATGTGTGCTGCTCCTCAGGGTTTGCCGTGGCGATGCGCCTCAGTCGAGGTAGGCGTCGTCGATGTAGCACCAGGCCCAGTCCGGGCCGGCCTCGATGGTCTTGATGAGCGGGTGGCCGGTGGCGACATGGTGCGCGCGCGCATGCCGGTTCCTCGAACTGTCGCAGCAGCCGACGTGGCCGCAGGTCATGCAGATGCGCAGCTGTACCCAGGTGTCGCCATTGGCGGCGCACTCCTCGCACACGCGTTTGGCATAGCTGACTTCGAATGCCGCGTCGGTATGCGTGCAGTTCCTGGACGCGCGCTGCTTCGCGGTCAAATCCACCTTTGGCATGGCAACTCCTCGATGCGGGATGGACCAGCGCCAGCTTATCCCGGCGATGTTATCGCCAGGTTCCGCCGCGTCCGCTTCCTGGCCCGGGGCGGACGTGACCGCGCGTGGCGTCATGGTTCGCAGCATCCGGCGCGCGGCGCGCGCCGTCCATGTCCAGGATCAAGTGCGGCGGCAACGGGCGCCACACATCGGCGGGAGCCGGTGGAGCGGCTCAGGCCTTGAGCAGGGCCGCAGTGGCGTGGGCGCGGATGACCTCGGTCATGCCCTGGACGATGTGGTGGTTGCCGGCGATCAGGTTGCCGCTGGCCGGAATGCCTTCGCGGCCGGCAAAGTCGCCGAACTGGCCGCCCGCTTCCTGCACCAGCAGCACGCCCGCGGCCAGGTCCCACGGCTTCAGACCGGTTTCGAAATAGCCGTCGAAACGCGCAGCCGCGCAATAGGCCAGATCGAGCGCGGCCGAGCCGGTGCGGCGGATGTCCTCGGCGCGCTCGAGCAGCGCGCGGGTCATGGCCAGCTGCGCCTCGACGTGCTCGCGCTGGCGGAACGGGAAGCCGGTGGCGATCAAGGCCCCGTCCAGGCTTTCGCGCCGGGACACGCGCAGACGCCGGTCGTTGAGGACGGCACCGTCGCCCTTGCTGGCGGTGAACAACTCGTCGCGCAGGGGATCGAAGATCACGCCGTGCATCGGTACGCCCTTTTCCAGCAGCGCGATCGAGACGCAGAAATGCGGGATGCCGCGCAGGTAGTTGTGCGTGCCGTCGAGCGGGTCGATGACCCAGGTCAGCGGGTTCTTGCCGCTGGCTCCACTTTCCTCGGCGAGGATCGCGTGCTCGGGATAGGCGCGCCGCAGCTCGCGGATGATTTCCTTCTCCGCCAGCTTGTCCACCTCGGAGACGAAATCGAGCTGGTGCTTCTCGACCACATGCAGCGCATCGATGCGGTTCATGTAGCGCAGGATGATGTTGCCTGCGGCGCGCGCGGCGCGCGCCGCGATCGTGACGGCAGGACGAGGCATGGAGGGACGTGGTAGTGGTGGGGTGGGGCGGCGAATTCTAGCAGAGGCATGCCGGCGCCCCGATTCGTGCGGTCAATGCGCGCGGCCGATGCACTATTCTCTGTGCCTTTCCGCCGATTGTTGCTGCACATGCCGATGCCTGCCGACGCCACGGTTCCGTTCCGCTTCGTGCTCGTGCGCACGGCGCATCCAGGCAATATCGGCAGCACCGCGCGCGCCATGCGCACCATGGGTTTCACGCGCCTGGAGCTGGTCGCACCAGCCCGCTTTCCCGATCCGCAGGCGACCGCCATGGCCGCCGGCGCCGACGCCGTGCTGGCTTTGGCGGGCGTGCATGCGGACATGGTCGCCGGCCTGGCCGGATGCAGCATGGCGATTGGACTGTCGGCACGGCGCCGCGGCGTGGCCCTGCCGGAGTGGTCGCCGCGTGAAGGCGCGCAACAGGCGCTGGCCGCCGCCGCACGCGGCGAGCAGGTCGCCCTGGTGTTCGGCAATGAGCGTACCGGCCTGGAAAATTCCGAGCTGGCGCATTGCCATGGCATGGTGCGCATTCCCAGCGTGGACGATTTCAGTTCGCTGAACCTGGCCCAGGCGGTGCAGGTGATGGCCTACGAGATGCGCCTGGCCATGCTGGCCACCGTACCTCCCGCGCCTCCCGCGCCGGTTGGCGAGCCGCTGGCGGACGCGGTGAAGATGGAGCAGTTCTTCACCCATCTCGAACAGACCCTGGACGATATCGATTTCCACAAGGGCCGTCCCCCGGCGGTCGTGGTCCTGCGCCTGCGCAAGTTGTTCCAGCGCTCGCAGATGGACGAGCGCGAACTGCGCATCCTGCACGGCATCCTCGCCGACGCCCAGCGCATGGCGCGGCTGGCTGGCGTGACGGGCAAACGGGCCGATGCGGGCTGATACGCGCGGGCGGCCCATGCCGGCACGGATGAGCGAAGCCCGGCGTGCCTTCCTGGGTGGGCAACTTCGCGCGGCCGCCGCTACGGGGGGTGGTCGATCCTGATCCACAGGCGGCGCGAGGCGACGTGCATGTCGTGGCGCTGCGGCCGGGCGAGTCGCCCGGGGGTTGTCCGCGTTACAGCGCGGGCGCAAGATAAACCGACAGGCGGAGCACTCAACCCATGCGCAAATTGACCTGGCCGCTTGCGGTGGCCGCGATCGTGGCTACGCTTGCCGGCTGTTCGCCGGGCAGCCCCGGCGCATCCGACACCACCAGCACGCCCGCGCCAACGGGCGCATCCGGAGCCACGGCCACGGGTCCGCGTTTCGCGGTTTCGTTTCCGGCGAGCGCACACAGCGCGCCAATCACCGGTCGGGTGTTCGTGTTCGTCACCCGCAACAGCGAGCGCGAGCCGCGGCTGCAGATCAACGGCTACAACGGCAACATTCCGTATTTCGGCACCGACGTCAGCCAGCTTGCACCTGGCCAGAGCGCCGTCGTCGATGCCTCGACCCCCGGCACCGTGGTCGACACCCTGAAGGACCTGCCGGCAGGCGACTACGACGTCCAGGCCCTGATGAACGTGTACACGCGTTTCCCGCGTGCGGACGGGCACGTCATCTGGGCACACATGGACCAGTGGGAAGGACAGCACTTCAATGTTTCTCCCGGAAACCTGGTCAGCGCGGTGAGAAAGGTGCACCTCGATCCCGGCCAGAGCCAGGAGATCGCGCTTTCGCTGGACAAGGTGCTGCCGCCCGTCGAGGTACCGCAGGATACCGGGTGGGTCAAGCACGTGAAATTCCAGAGTCCCATGCTGACGAAATTCTGGGGCCAGCCGATCTTCATGGGCGCGACCATCCTGCTGCCCAAGGGCTATGCCGAGCACCCGGACCAGCACTATCCGGTCGTCTACGTCCAGGGCCACTTCAGCCTGCGGCCGCCGTATGGTTTTACTGACACTCCCGTCAAACCGGATGCGCGCAGCGCCGAAAGGCGCTCGGTGATGGGTGTCGAGACCGGATACGAGTTCTATCAGGAATGGAACTCGGCCGATTTCCCGCGCATGATCCTGGTCACGTTCCAGACCCCGACGCCGTACTACGACGACAGCTATACCGTGAATTCGGTCAACAGCGGCCCCTATGGCGACGCGATCACGCAGGAACTGATTCCCTACGTCGAAACGCATTTCCGCATCATCCGCAAGCCCGGCGCGCGCATGCTTACGGGCGGTTCCACCGGCGGCTGGGAATCCATGAACCTGATGATCAAGTATCCGGACCTGTTCGGCGGCACCTGGTCGTTCTATCCCGATCCGCTCGATTTCCACCATTTCCAATCGGTGGATGCCTACAACGACGCGAACGCCTTCTGGGCGCCGGGCTTCGGCGACTGGCTGCGGACGCCGCGCTACATGTCGCACCGGCCTGATGGCCAGCCGGAGGTGAACTTTCAGCAGATGAGCCAGGCGGAGGCCGTGGACGGCGCGCACTGCCGCAGCGGGCAGCAGCTGTGCGCGTTCTTTGCGTCCTGGGGGCCGATCGGCAGCGACGGCTATCCCGTGCCGCTGTGGGACCTGCGCACCGGCGTGATCGACAAGACCGCGGTGGACTATGCCCGCGACCACGGCTTCGACCTCACTGCCTATCTGCAGAAGAACTGGCCCACGCTGGGGCCGAAGCTGGTGGACAAGATCCATGTCTACGTGGGCGACATGGATACCTACTACCTCAATCTCGGCGTCTACGACATGCAGAATTTCCTGCAGGCGACCAGGAATCCGCACTACGCCGGTACGTTCGTCTACGGTCGTCCGGAAAAGCCCCACGGCTGGAATGGCGGCATGACCAACGCCGAATTGCTGCGCCTGATCCACAAGTCGGTTCGACCCTAGTCTGTCCGCAACGCTACCGTACGGGGAGGTGGATCATGGGTGCCAAGGGGATGGGGCGTGGTTGCTTTGGCGACCTGGTCAACGTGCTGCAGGTGGCGCTGCAGCAACAGGGGTTCTACACGGGTGCCGTCGACGGCGATTTTGGTGGCGGCACGGAGCGTGCCGTGCAGGCGTTCCAGGCATCGGCGGGGCGGCAACAGACTGGTCGGGCCGATCCGCCAACGTGGCAGGGCGCCACTGGCCTGCCTTGGCCATCGCTCTTCGAGCGCTGCCTGCAGGTGACGGCGCGCCTGGAGGGTCACGGCTACCAGACCGTCGCGGGCAACTTCGATGGTGCCGGCCTGACCTGGGGCATCATCGGCTTCACCTTGCAGCACGGCGGAATCCAGGCGCTGGTGCGCGAAGCCATGCTGCGCGATCCGGATCTGGTGCGCGGGGCGTTTGGCGCAGCGACCGACGAGCTGCTCGAGCGCATGGCGGATGCGGACTGGAGCAGGCTCAAGGGCTGGGCCGACAGCATCAGTCTCGGTGCCAACCTGGCTGGCGTTGCCCAGCCCTGGCGCGACGGCTTCCGCCGCCTGGGCGCCACGCCGCTGATGAAGCAGCTGCAGCGGGAACGCGCGCGCCGGGAGTATTTCGAGCCGTCCCAGGCCACCGCGCAGGCACTGGGGCTGGGCGGAGAGCTCGGCGCGGCGCTGGCCTTCGACATCCACGTGCAGAATGGCGGGGTCAAGGCCGCTGACCGCAGGACCTTTGCCGCACGCATGGCGCGGGCTGGTGACCGCAGCCCGGCAGCGCGGCGCGTGCTGCTGGCAGACCTGGTCGGCGCCAGCGCCAAGGCCAGGTGGCGCGCGGACGTCACCGCCCGCAAGCGCGCCATCGCCACCGGCGTCGGCGAGGTGCACGGGCTGCGCCTGGACATGTCGGCATGGGGCATGGACCTGGTCGACCCGGCGTGAGCCCGGCCTCCCCGCTTCCCCGGTTATGGCAAGCGGGCCATGGAAGCGGCGGCAAGCCGCCGCGCAGCGGAAAGGCGGCGGAAAGAGATCGCACGCTAGTGTGATGGTCGATTCCGATATCGATGCGGTTAGCCCCATGTCTCCCTGGACCATCCTGTGCGATTTCGACGGCACGATTGCCGTGGAAGACGTCATCGACTCGCTGCTCGACCGCTATGGCCGACCCGGCTGGGAAAGACTGGAGCGTGACTGGCGCGCAGGCCGCATCGGTTCGCGCGCATGCATGAGCGCGCAGGTGGCCTTGCTGGACATGAGCCGGGAGGAGCTGGATACGCACCTGTCCAGCCTGTGGATCGACCACGCCTTCCCCGCTTTCGTGGCCAAGGCGCGTGCGCTTGGCGTGCCGATCCGCGTGGTCAGCGACGGACTCGATTACGCCATACAGCAGATCCTCGGCCGTTATGGCCTGGACAATCTGCCGGTCGCCGCGAACCATCTGGCACCAGCCACGCCGCCGCAGCGCTGGCAATTGGGTTCGCCCTACCAGGCTGCGGGCTGCGCCAGCGGCACCTGCAAGTGCGCGTGCGTCGCGCAGGCGCGCAGCGGCGGTGCGCGTACGTTGCTGATTGGTGATGGCGCATCGGATTTCTGCGCAGCGAACCAGGTCGATTTCGTCTTCGCCAAACATCGCCTGATCGAGCACTGTCGTGCCGCCGGCATTCCGTATGTACCGATCACCGGCTTCGAGGATGCCCTTGAATTCCTGCCGTCGCTGATCGCAGGCCGCCTGGACGCCGAGACGGCTCCAGCGTTTACGGCAGCACTTGCCGTTTGAACCCAGCTCGAGGCCCGCATGAACGTTTTTGACAAGCACGCCAGCCTGGCGATCGATGATGCCGAGCTGCTCGCCGACGAGGCGAAGTACAGCTCCTTCGGTGACACCGTGCATTACGTCGATCCGCCGAAGATCTTCCGCGGCTGCAACGGCAGCTACATGTATGACACCGCCGGCGTGCCGTTCCTGGACCTGCAGATGTGGTACTCGGCGGTCAACTTCGGCTACGCCAACAAGCGCCTGAATGAGACGCTCAAGGCGCAGATCGACCTGCTGCCGCAGGTGGCCAGCCAGTACCTGCACCAGACCCGCATCGAGCTGGCCAAGGCCGTGGCACTGGACGCCAAGGCGAAGTTCGGCTTGGACGGCCGCGTGCACTTCAACGTGGGCGGCGCGCAGGCAATCGAGGATTCGCTCAAGCTGGTGCGCAACTACACCAAAGGCAAGAGCCTGATGTTCGCGTTCGAGGGCGGCTACCACGGCCGCACCCTGGGCGCCTCGTCGATCACGTCGAGCTACCGCTACCGCCGCCGCTTCGGCCACTTCGGCGAGCGCGCGATGTTCCTGCCGTTCCCCTATCCGTTCCGCCGGCCGAAGGGGATGAGCGCGGAGGAATACTCGGACAGCTGTGTGCACCAGTTCGCGCGACTGTTCGAGACCGAATACAACGGCGTGTGGGATCCCAAGACCAACCAGTGCGAGTACGCGGCGTTCTACGTCGAGCCGATCCAGGGCACCGGCGGCTATGTGGTGCCGCCACGGAATTTCTTCAGGGACCTGAAGAAGGTGTTGGACCAGTACGGCATCCTGCTCGTGGTCGACGAGATCCAGATGGGCTTCTGGCGCACCGGCAAGCTGTGGTCGATCGAGAACTTCGGGGTCAAGCCCGACGTGCTCGTGTTCGGCAAGGCGCTGACCAACGGTCTCAATCCCCTGTCGGGGCTGTGGGCGCGCGAGGAGCTGATCAATCCCACGGTGTTTCCGCCGGGCTCGACGCACTCCACGTTCAACTCCAACCCGCTGGGTACGGCGCTCGGCCTCGAAGTGCTGCGCATGGGCAAGGAACTGGACTACGAGACCAGCGTGCCGCGCAAGGGCGCACACTTCCTCGCGGGCCTGCGCGACCTGCAGCAGCGGCACAGGGAAATCGGCGACGTGGACGGCCTCGGCCTTGCCCTGCGTGCCGAGATTTGCACCGAGGACGGCTACACCCCGAACAAGGCGCTGCTCGACCGCATGGTCGACATCGGCCTGGCCGGCGACCTCACGCACCAGGGAAAAAAGATCGGACTCGTGCTCGATGTGGGTGGCTGGTACAAGAACGTCATCACGCTGGCGCCCTCGCTGGAAATCACCGACGAGGAAATCGACTTGGCTATCATGCTGCTGGACCAGCTCATCACCAAGGCGAAACGGAGCCTGTGAGCTGCCGCGCGGATGCGTCCGCGCATCGCGCAAAGCGGAGATAGCCATGACCGAAAACCTTTCCCCGGACGAAGTTGCCAGCCAGGTGATCGCCATCGTCGCCAAGCAGGCCAAGGTCGAGGCGGCGGCGATCAAGCCCGAGTCCACCTTGAAGGATTTCGGGATCGCCTCGCTGGACGCCATCGAGATGATCTTCGACATCGAGGCGCATTTCGACATCACCATCCCGGACCAGGGTGCGAACTTCGACACCGATACGGTGCAAAGCCTGGTCGACGCGGTGGACAAGGCACTGGCGGCGAAGGCCGCCGGTCCGGACGCTGCCGCGTGACCCAGCCGCCTGCTTCGGGTGTCGTGATCACCGGCATGGGCGCAGTCAGCGCATTCGGCGAAGGCGCCGAACGCCTGTGGCAGGGCTTGCGTGAAGGCCGCTCCGGCATCCGGCCGCTGCGCCATGCGCGCGCCGACAAGATGCGCATCCGCGTCGCCGCGCAGGTGCCGGAAACCTTCGATCCGGCACAGCACTGCAGCGAGCGCACGCTGCCGTTGCTGGATCGCTGCTCGCAGCTCGCGCTGGCCGCGGCAAACGAGGCAATCGCGCAGTCCGGACTCGATTTCAGCGCCGGCGACCTGGCACTGCGCACTGGCGTCATCATCGGCACCGGCGTCGGCGGCGAAACCACGCATGACGAACAGAGCCGCCTGATCTACGAGGAGCACACCGGGCGCGTGCACCCCTTCACCATCGTGCGGCTGATGGTGAATGCGCCGGCCAGCCAGATCAGCATTGCGCACGGCCTGCACGGCCCGACGTTTGCCGTGGCCAGCGCCTGCGCCTCGGCCAACCACGCGCTGGCCCAGGCGGCGGCGATGATCCGTTCCGGCCTGGTCGACGTGGTCGTGAGCGGTGGCACCGAGGCCTGCCTCGGCTTCGGTTCGCTCAAGGCCTGGGAGGCCATGCGCGTCGTGGCCGACGACACCTGTCGCCCGTTCAGCCAGGGCCGCCGCGGCCTGGTGCTGGGCGAGGGCGCCGCCATCTTCGTACTGGAGTCCAAGGCGCATGCGCGTGCACGCGGCGCGACGATACTGGGCGAGCTCGCGGGTGTCGGCATGAGCGCGGATGCAGGTGACATTGCCGCGCCCGATCCGGCCGGCAGCGCGCGCGCCATGGGGCAGGCGCTCGCCGATGCCGGCCTGGCGCCGGAGGACGTCGACTACATCAACGCCCATGGCACCGGTACGCAGGCCAATGACGTGGCCGAGACCGAGGCCATCCACCGCGTGTTTGGCGCGTATGCCGCCAGGCTGGTCGTGTCCTCGACCAAGTCCATGCACGGCCACGCCCTGGGCGCCTCCGGTGCGCTGGAGCTGGTGGCCGTGCTGGGGGCGATGCGCGATGGTGTGGTGCCGCCCACCATGAACTACGTCGCGGCCGATCCGGCCTGCGACCTGGACTATGCCCCGAACGCGGCGCGGCCGATGCGCGTGCGGGCGGCCTTGAGCAATTCTTTCGCGTTCGGCGGCCTCAATGCCGTGCTGGCGATCCGCGCGCCCGGCTGAGGCGCCGCCGGACGCGTCGCGATCGGGCAGGCCGTGCATGGACTACATCGCGCAACTCGAACCGGAATCATTGCTGGACCAGTTTCTCGCTCATCCGCCGGTTGGCTTCGAAGCCGCGCGGATGGCCTGCGGCCTGCCCACGTTCGTGGCGCCGTACGATCTGTTGACCACGCTCGATGACGCGGCGCGCCGCCGCGTGCAGCAGCTGCCTGGCTATCGCCTGTGGGGACGCGTCCTGCGCTGGCGCACGCGCTTCGTCGGTGCCACGGTCACTGAATTCGTGCCGTTGCCGGCCGACGTGTCACCGGAACAGCTGGCTGCGGAAGTGCTCGATACCTGGCGGCGCGAGCGCGCGCTGCTGGTGGTGAAGGATATTGCCGGCGCCACGCCGCTGCTCTCCGCCGCCGAGAGTGCGCAGTCGCAGGCGTTCGCGCGGGCCTGCGCGGCGCGCGGCTGCGTGCTGCTCGAGGGCATGGCGCTGGCCTGGGTGCCGATCGATTTCGCCTCGACGGACGACTATCTGGCCGGGCTGTCGCGCAGCCGGCGCAAGAATATCCGCCGCAAGCTGCGCGCCCGTGAGGTGCTGGACATCGACTGCCTGCGCACGGGGGAAGCGCTGTTCGCGGACCCGGTCGTGGTTGCGGAGTTCTACGCACTGTATCGCCAGGTGTACGCGCAGAGCGAGATCCACTTCGACCTGCTGAGCGAGGCGTTCCTTGGCGCCGTGCTCGGCGACGCCGGGAGTGGTGGCCTGGTCTTCACGTATCGCATGGACGGCCAATTGATCGGCTGGAACCTCTGCTACGTGTATCGCGGCATGCTGGTGGACAAGTACATCGGCCTGGCCTATCCGCAGGCGCACGAGTACAACCTGTACGTGGTGAGCTGGATGGAGAACCTGGAATACGCGCGGCGCCACGGTCTCAGCCACTACGTGGCCGGCTGGACCGACAGCGGGATCAAGCGGCAGCTCGGCGCGCGCTTCAGCACCACGCGCCACGCGGTGTACCTGCGCAACCCGCTGCTGCGCTTTGCGTTCCGCCGCTGCGCGCACCTGTTTGAGGCCGAACCGCTGCAGCCGCACGGTGCCGGGGATGCCGTATGACGAATGACGCGGCACTTCCATGTCCCGTCATCCCTGCGAAAGCGGGAAACCAGTGCCATTGGGGGCCTGAGCGTGGTTTAGGAACGCTCAGGCAAACTCGACGACGCTGGATCCCCGCTTTCGCGGGGATGACGGAAGGTGAGGGTCCGGCATGCAGCGTACGGTGATACTCGATCTCGACCACTCCGTCGGCGCCCTGCCACAGCGGCTGGTGATCCCGCTCGAGCACTGGCAGGAGGCGCTGCGGTTCGGTTGCTCGCTCGCCGCGCTGCGGCGCTTCCGCCACGCGTTGGACGACACGCTGCCCACCGATTACGGCACCATCATGCTGGGCAGTGGCGACTTCCACCATCTGAGCTGGCCGCTGATCGAGCGCGTGCCCGGCAACGGCCAGTTCCAGGTGGTGGTGCTGGACAACCATCCCGACAACATGCGCTTCCCGTTCGGCGTGCACTGCGGTTCCTGGGTGCGCCGGGTGGCGGCATTGCCACGCGTGCGCCACGTGCATGTCGTCGGCATCGGCTCGACGGACATCGGCGGCGGCCATGCCTGGGAAAACTATCTGACCCCGCTGCGCCGCGGCAGGCTCAGCTACTGGAGCGCCGGCGTGGACGTCGGCTGGGCCGGGCGCATGGGACTGGCGCACGCGTTCCATGGCTTTGCCTGCATCGATGCACTGGTCGAGGCCTTCTGTGATGCGCAGCGCGCGCAGCCGCTGCCGACCTACCTTTCCATCGACAAGGACGTCTTCGCCGCGCAGGTGGCGCGCACCAACTGGGACCAGGGCCACATGTTGCTGGAGCACGCCATGGCCATCATCGCCAGCCTGTGCGGCGGCCTGGTCGGCAGCGACATCACCGGCGAGGTCTCCAGCTACCGCTACCGCAGCTGGTGGAAGCGCCGCCTGTCGGCCATCGACCAGCAGCCCGAGATCGACGAACGCCAGCTCGACCAGTGGCAGGCGCAGCAGCACGCGCTCAACCTGCAATTGCTGCAGGCCATCGACGCCATGCCGATGGCGTCGGCGTCTGCTCGTCACGGCAACCCCTGAGCCAGAGCTCATCGGACCATGACCTGGCGAGGCTGCGGGCAAGTTCCCGGGCAACGGCTGGACAGCGGGGAAAGCAACTTGTATTCCTTGCACCGACCGGGCTGACCCTTTGCTCCCTTGTCGCACAAAGAAGCAGGCTACCGCGGGCGCTTCGCGCCATCACCGACCGGCGAGCTGCATTTCGGCTCGCTGTTGGCCGCGTCGGCGAGCTGGCTGCGGGCTCGCCATCGGGGCGGACAGTGGCTGCTGCGCATCGACGACATCGACCCGCCGCGTGAGGTCGCGGGCTCGACGCAGGCGATCCTCGCGACGCTGTCGCGGCTGGAGCTGACCGCCGCAGCGCCGCCGTTGCATCAATCGCGGCGCGGCGCAGCCTATGCCCAGGCACTGCGGCAGCTGCAGGACGACGGCCATGCCTTTCCCTGCTGGTGCAGCCGCGCCGATCTGGAAGGGGCGGGTGCAATCCATCGCGACGGTCACTGCATCAGTCCGCGCCACGAGGGCCGCGAGCCCGCGTGGCGCTTGCGCGTGCCGGATGTCGACATCGGGTTCGACGATGACCTGCAGGGGATGCAGCGTCAGAACGTGCGTGACGCAGTCGGTGATTTCGTGTTGCGCCGCGCGGATGGGCTGTGGAGCTACCAGCTTGCGTGCGTGGTGGACGATGCAGCTCAGGGCATCACCGAAGTCGTACGCGGCCGCGACCTGCTCGATTCCACCCCGCGCCAGATCCTGCTGCAGCGCCTGCTCGAGCTGCCGACGCCCGCGTACCTGCACCTGCCGCTGGCGGTCGATGCACAGGGCCGCAAGCTGTCCAAATCCAGCGATGCGCCGGCAGTCGACCTGGCCGATCCGCGCGCTGCGCTGGCAAGCGCATTGCGTTTCCTGGGCCAGCCGGTTCCCGCGGCGGAGGATGTGGCGACCCTGCTGCGTGTCGCCGCGCAGGGTTTCGACCTCTCACCGCTGCGCGGCATCCCAGCCAGGTCATGGCCTTGATGGAAGAAACCAGTGGTCGAAGCTTACCGGGATGTTTCCAGTCCAGACAGCGTTCGCGCTTCCTGGATCGGTAGCCCTACCCGAGCAGGAGCAACCCCAACGGGAACATGCTCGCGACTCCCGGCGCGGGTACCCCGATCGGTCTGGTACTGGATGCGACGTTGATGACGGTGCCGTTGGGCAGCACGTCGTCGGCAATCGTGGCGCGCCTGTGTCAGGGCGGTCCGCTGTCGCCCATCGGGCGGAGGCCGTGCGCTCATGGCAGGCGCCAGTTCGCTTCTTCGAGCCTCATTCCGGTGCCGGCGATTCAGAATGCGAGCGAACCCTGCAGCATGGCGCTGTCGGCCCGCTGGCGCTGGCCCTGTTCGCGGGTGTAGCCGAGGCGCAGCCCGAAGTTGCGGGTCGGCCACACCGACAGGCCGGCACGCAGGACCGTGGTGTTCCGCGACAGGCCGATGCCGTCCACGGGCAGGTACTCGTTGAAGCCGGTGAAGCTGGCGTCGAACACGCTGCCGTACTGGCGCAGCGTGTGCTGCCATCCGGCACTGCCGTCGAACGCCATCTGCAGGCCATCGGCCCATTGCCAACGGCGCTCGACCCGCAGGCCCAGCCCCGCCTGCAGACGTCCGGCGCTGCGCGCCTCGGCCCGCAGGCCGTAACCCAGGCCACCCTGTTCGGTGAAGCCACCCAGGCCCAGGCGCTGGTAGCGAAGGGTGGCAAACGGCACGATCCTGGCGTTGTCGGCCAGGAACAGGTGGCCGCCCTCCAGGGCGCCTGCGACGTAGCGGCCCGTGGACCCGCTGCCCACCGGCGCACCCAGCGCGCCCAGCTGCAGCAGGCGCTGCATGTCCTCGTGGTACCAGCCGCTGCTGACCTGCGTGCTCGCGTACCAAGCGCCGCTCACCACGCCGCCGTACAGGGCGAGGTTGTTCATGCGCAGGCGTGCATGGTCCCAGGTGGTGTCGAGCTGGCCGTAGCCGAAGCTCTGCCCCGCGGCAAAACCCAGCATGGCGTTCGGGCCGGCGTACAGGTCGGCGCCGGCCATGCCGCCGCTGTTGCGGAAGCTCGCACCCGCGTAACCATTGCGCTGCAGGTTACCCTGCCAGCCAAGATCGCTGTACCAGGCGCCGGATGTCGCCCGGCCACTGACGAGATCGTCCACATGCTCGGACAGCGCGTTGCTCCGCGCGTCGATGCCCTGGAACAGCATCGCCGCGCTGGCCGCATGCAGCTGCCCCGAGAGGCTGGTGAGCGTGGACTTCGCCACGGCCGGCGTGGCGCTCTGCTGGATGGCACCGGCGCCCTGCAGCACGCCCGATGAAAGCGTGTTGCCGGAAGCCAGGCTGGTGTCGATGGCCTCGAAGCCGAGCTGCACGCGCTGTGCCGCCGACACCGCGGCTGGGGCGATGATGCCCATCGAGGCGGCGGCCACGGTGATGTTGAGGCCGGTGGTGTCCAGGTACACCTCGTTTGCGCCATAGCCGATGGTGGTGGAGGTGAACACCACGCCGCTGTCCTTGACCAGTTGACCAAATGTGCCGGTCACGCCGCCTGCGGCGGTGAGTACCTGGGTGTGGGTACTGGCGACATAGCCGCTGTCGGCGCCGGTGACTTCCAGCGTGCCGCCGTTGAGCGTGGCGGTGCCGGTGACGGCCAGCTTGCTGCCCAGGCTGACGGCCAGGCTGCCGGAAGTGGTGTAGTTGCCACCGATCGTGGTGTCGCCACCGTGGACGGCGACTGTACCGGCGCTGGAAAGATTGCCGTTCACGCCCAGGGTGCCATCCAGCGTGCCGCTGCCGTTGACGGTGACGTCTCCCGGCAACCTGGCAGTGGCCCGCAGGACACCGCTGTTGATCGTGGTGCCACCGCTGTAGGTGTTGGTGCCGGTCAGGACCAGCGTGCCGGGGCCGGAGAGGGTCAGGCTGCCGCTGCCGCCGATGTCGTTGCTGAAAGTCGAAGTGCTGCCAGCGGAAGCTTTCGCATCGAAGTTGCCGAACGCGAACTGCGCCGGTCCTTTCACCGCCTTGGCGGCATTGATCATGCCCCAGCCATAGGTGGGGTTCGGGGTCTGGTGGCTGCCGTCGTCATAGGGCGTGGCAGTGGTCAGCAGAGTGTTGCTGATGTTGGCCGCTGTCATCCACGGGAAGGCCTGCCATACCTGGGCAGCCACGCCGCTCACCACCGCGGCGGAAGCCGAGGTGCCGTTGGCGTAACCCGTCGCGAGCCTGCCCACCGCTGGAAACATCACGTTGCCTGGCGCACTCAGGCACCATGCCATGGCCACGCCGCAGGCGTTGGAAGGGGCATCCGTACCCTTGTAGAGCCCAGCCGGTTTGCCATCGCTGTCGATGGCCATGTCCACCGCCACCAGCCAGTTGGGCTGGAAGCTCGGGATCCAGTGCGGCAGGCCCGCCTGGTCCCAGGGCTGGGCCGCTCCACCGCTGCCAGCGGCCCACACCAGCAGGAGGCCGGCGTCTACCGCCGGCTGGAAGATGGCCTGGGTCGAAGCGATGTTGGGATCGGTGGGTCCGGTGAACGTGCTTTGTGCATTGCCGGAACCGAAGGAGGCGTTGATGATGTTGACCTGCTGGGCGACGAAATCGCTGAAATTCGTGCTGCTGACCGGGCAGATCCCGGCACCACCGCTGGTGCAGGTCTGCTCGAAGTAAAGGTCCGCGCCGGGCGCGACACCGCCGGGGAAGGGCTTGTTGTTGTTCGCGACCAGCGTGCCGGCCGCCGCCCCGCCCAAGATGTCGGCGACCACGGTACCGTGCCCGGTGGTGTCGTTGGGTGACTGGGAGCCGCCCGACAGATAGCTCTTGAACCACGCGATCCGCCCGTTCATGGGCGGTGTGGCCGGATCGACGCCCGAGTCCAGGATGCCGACCCTGATGCCTGTTCCCGTGAAACCCTGGTCTTGCGCGGCTTGCGCCCCGCTCGGGATGAGGTGGTTGTAGGCCGGGTCATACGGGGCTCCCGGCGTTCCTCCCGTCCCCCCCGTTCCCCCCGTTCCTCCCGTTCCTCCCGTTCCACCGGTGTTCCCTCCTGGCGTCACCGGTGGAGGCGGTGTCGAACCGGACTTCACGCCGCTGCCTCCGCCACCGCAGGCGGCGAGATAGAAGGGGGACGTGGCGACCATTGCCGCAGCCATGACGAGGGCGAGCGGGCTTTTGCGGCTGCGGTTCATCTCTTGTCCCCTGTATCGTTGTTTCCACTGTCCCACGTGCGCATCCAGTGCCGGCGCATGTGCCCCGGCGATTCCAGGAACACAACTTCCAGATTCGTGCCGCCCGCCGGACAGGGTATCGTGGCCAAGCCAATCGACTGGTTATCGGGCTGGTTGCACTCTCCCTTTACGCGATCCGTTCGAAGTTCATCGTAGCCGCGGCGAATCAGGCCCGCAATTGGCCAGGGGACTCAAACAACGCGCCGAGCCGGCACACCCGCTGGCATGCGTTGAACTGGCCACGCACACGAGCGACGAACGCGACGGGAACCCGGATAACTGGCCTGTCTTCGCGTTACGCTCCAGTCGGCATGCCGACTTGGGCCGGGCGCTAACGTTTCATGGCTTCGGCGCCATCGGCGGACAGATCGACGCGTCCTGCGCCGCACTGCGCGGCCGCTGCTTTTTCCCTGGCTTCGGGTCGCGAATTCATTGCCGCGCTTGCCGCCGCCACGCGTCCCGCCAATGACCTGCCGCGCCTCGTCCAGTGCGCTGCGGCCGCGCGACATCAGTCGGCGCGGTCGCCCGCCGACCGCTGCAGAACGGTGCAGACATGCGCGAACGCGTCGTCGTCGAGCCAGGGGCTGTTGCTGATGGTCAGCGTGCGGGCGGCGAAGTTGCGGGCGTTTGGCATGGGCGTGCGTGGGACGCGGTCGGCGAGGTAGGCGTAGTCGGGCAGGGCGTGCACAAACAGGCGGCTGACACCGAGGCCTGCGGTCCACAGCTGGGCCAGGATCGCCTCACATCGCGCTGCCGTGGCCGCCTGCAGCATCAGGAATGGCCAGCTCGCCGTGGTGCCCGGCGCCGCTTCAAGCACCTGGAGGCCCGGCATGTCCCGCAGCTGCGCGATGCGCTGCGCTGCCTGCGTGCGCAGCTGCTGCACGAACGCGGGCAGGCGCGCCGCGGCCCGTGTCCCGACACCCTGCCGCCAGCGGCCCACGCGGTGCAGCGGGATGGTCGGCGGGAACGCGTCGCCCACGGCGGCGACCGGGTCGCCGCGGTGCAGGGCGCGGCGCAGCGGACCGCCATACGCCAGGCCGAGGCCAGCCGGCCGGTAGAGCAGCGCCAGGCCGAGCAGTTCCAGGCTGCGGCGCAGTTCCCAGGCGGGCCGCCGCGGCACGATCTCCGCGTGCGTGCGCGTGAGCGCCGCGCGCAGCCCGGGATCGCGCGCGATCAACAGCCCGCCCTCGTAGATCGACAGGCCCTTGCCAGCAGCCAGGCTGAAGAAGCCGATGTCGCCGCGCAGGCCGACACTTTGCCCGTGGTCGCGTGCGCCCATGGCTTGCGCGGCATCCTCGATCACCCGCGCGCCACAGGTTTTGGCCACGTCCAGCACGCCGTCCAGGTCGGCGACCAGGCCGCCGAGATGGGCCGGCACGATCGCCAGGGTGTCGCTGCCGCAGACCTGCGCCAGCGCCTGCGGGTCCATCTCGAAGTGGCCAGGGCGCGTGTCGCACAGGCGCAGCTCCAGGCCGAGGCTGTGCACGGTAATGGCGACCAGGGGGCAGGTATAGGCCGGCACCACCACCACGCGCCGCTGCGGCGCCTGCCGGCGAAGCGTGTGCAAGGCCACCAGCAGCGCGGCGGTGCCCGAGCATTCCAGCAGCGGTTCGGGCAGGTCGAGCTGCTCGGCCAGTGTCGCGGCCAATGTCGGCCGCGTCGGCCACAGGTCGCTGGCGCGCAACGGCAGGCCGGCGGTCGGGGGGACTTCGGGATGGTGTCGCGTCGTCACGGCTCAGCCGGCCCGGGTTGCGGAGGGTCCGCTGCCGGCCGACTCGCTGTCGGCCTGCTCGCGCTCGGCCAGGGCCAGGCAGGCGATGCCGGCCAGGATCGCCAGCGCGCCGATCACCTTGGCGGCCGTGAGCGGCTCGTGGAACAGCCAGATCGAGATCAGGGTCACACTGACCACCTCCAGGTGCGAGGCGGCGAAGGCCGGGCCGATTGGCGCGTGCTTGAGCAGGCTCATCCAGGTGAAGAAGGCACCGATATAGCCGAGCACCGCGCCATATACCCAGGGGTGGCGGAACAACCGCAGCAGCCAGTCGACGTTTGCCTCCACCGGCAGCGCGTGCATGCCGGCCAGCTTGAAGCAGATCGCGCCGAAGGTGTCGAACGTCATCAGCAGGCCGAAGCCCACCAGGTAGAACACGGCCCGGTTGTGCCGCCGTGCGCTCATTCGCCCAGCCCCACGATGGCCACGCCGAGCGTGACCAGCAGCATGCCGGCGACGCGCAGGCGGGTCAGGCGCTCGCCGAACAGCAGGCGTCCGGCGAGCATGACGGCCACGATGTTGATCGCGCCGAGCAGGATGGCGCGCGACAGCGGCAACAGCGACAGGAAGGCGATCCAGGCCAGGAATTCGCCGACGTAGCAAGCCACGCCCAGCCACAGCCAGCGCCGCGTCAGCATGTAGCGCCAGCGCGCCATGCCATCGCCGGCAGCCGGGTCGCCGGCCGCGGCCTTGAAGGCCAGCTGGCCGCCGGTGTCCAGCACGATGTTGGCCAGCCACAGCGCGAGGGCGAGCGGCGACATTGGCTGGCCTAGGCCGCCGCGCGGTCGGCCGCCTGCGCCGCCACGATGCGGTCGAAGAAGCGCACCGAGCGCTCGGCCAGCAAATGGCGCTGCCGGTCGATGGTGATCATGTGATAGCTGTCATCGAGCAGCAGCAGTTCGGCTGGGCCGCGCACCTCGCGCAGCACCAGTCTGGCGTTGTCCAGGCTGGCCACGTCGTCCTCGCTGGCGTGCGCCACCAGACACGGCGCGCGCACCCGCGGCAACTGGCGGCGCACCTGCCGGGAGAGCCGGAACAGCTCGGCCAGCGATGGCCAGGGATTGCCGGGCAGGCCGGCCACGCTGCTGTCGCTGCCCTGCATGGCGGCGCTGACGTGCGCGCGCAGCCGCTCGTCACGCAAGCCATAGGGCGGCCGCTCGAAGAACATGCGGCGCCGTCCCAGGCCGAGCCTCGTCGCCAGCGGCAGCATGAATGCCAGGCGCGCAATCCCGGGAATGCTCCAGCCGTCATAGCGGAACGTGGCGCCGTACACGCCCACACCGGCGACCTGGTCCGGGCGGTCGGCGGCCAGCTTGAGCGCAAGCAGCGCACCCATCGACAGGCCGCCGACAAACAGATGATCGACGCGCTGCAGCAGGCGGTCGGCGGCCTGTTCCACGCTGGTGTACCAGTCGCGCCAACCAGTGGCGAGTAGATCCTCGACGTCGCCGCAGTGCCCGGCCAGTTGCATGCAATGCACGGTGAAGCCTGCGCTGTTGAGGCCCTTGGCCAGCAGGCGCATCTCCAGCGGCGTGCCGGTGAGCCCGTGGATCAGCAGCACGCCGCGGCGGTCGCCCTCGAGCAGGAAATCGGTAGCTTTGATCACGTGGGCACCTGGGAGCTTGGGCGGTGGATGCCGTCCAGGCTCCTAATCCGCACCCGGGCAGCATGCCAGCGTCACTTTTCAGCTGCCTTTCGCGTGGAAGCCGCCGCGGCCGGCGCCCCGAAGCGCACCAGTACCCGCTGCCCGATGCGCAGCTGCTGCGGCTGGTCAAAGGCGAGCACGCAGGTCACCGTGCGGTCGTTGGCACGCTGCTGCGGGTCGTCATCGAGCGTCGAGGCACCGACGACGTCGCCCACGCGCAGCACATGGGCCGGCCAGCTCTGTGCGCCGCCCAGGTCGTCGGCGCTCACGATGGCCGGCATGCCTGGGCGCACCGCGTCGAGCATGGAAACGCTGAGCTCGGCCCGCACGATGGGTGCGGTGCGCGGGAGCAGGGTGAAGAGGGGGCCCGATTGCGGCGCCACGCTCGCGCCTGGCTGGGCCTGCACGTGCACCACGCGGGCCGCGATTGGTGCGCGCAGTGTGCGCAGGCCGAGCTCGTAACGTGCGGCAGCCAGCTTTTGCCGGGCGAGGTCGACAGCTGCATTGGCTGCGGCCTGGTTGGCCGCAAGCTCGCTGGCCGCGCCACGCGCCTGCTCGGCATCCTGCACGCCGCCGGCACCAGCCTTGGCCGCTTGCGTCAGGCGTTCGGCCTGCTGGCGCGCAAGGGCCAGCTTGTCGCCGAGCAGCCGGGTCTGCGCCTCGGCCTGCCTGAGCTCGGCCTGGGCAGCCTGCAACTGCAGCCGGGCCGGCTCCGGATCGAGCGTGGCCAGGACATCGCCCTTGGCCACCAGGTCGCCCTCGTGCACGGTGACGCTGGCCAGCGTGCCTGCGCGCGGCGCGTCCAGTTGCAGCAATCCGCCTTCCACCGCAATGCGGCCGCGCGCGACGGCGGCGTACGCGGGTTCCACCGCGTCAGTCGCGGGCGACGCCGGGTGCGAACAGCCGACGAGCAGGGCCAGGGCGACGAGCAGAGCGAGCCGCGGTGGGTACATCGAGCCATTCATGTCACGGATCCTTGAAACGGTGTGACCGGGTTTGCCGGCCGCGTGTCGCTCAGTATGCGGCCGTCCTCCATGGCCAGCACGCGATCGGCATGGTGGATCAGGCGCGGATCGTGGCTGACACACAGCACGGTGGTGCCGTGGGTGCGGGCGATGCGGTGCAGTATGTCGATCACCATCTGGCCGTTGGCCGCGTCCAGCGCGCTGGTCGGCTCGTCCGCAAACAGCAGGTCCGGCTGCTTGGCCAGGGCCCGGGCAATGGCCACGCGCTGCTTCTCGCCACCTGACAGCTCGGCCGGGCGCAGGCGCATGCGGTGCCGCAGGCCCACCTCGTCCAGCGATTGCACCGCGCGGTGGCGGGATTCCTTGCGTCCCAGGTCCAGATAGTTCAGCGGCAGCTCCACCTGCTCCAGCGCGCTCAGCGCGGGAAACAGGTTGAAGCCCTGGAACACGAAGCCGGTGTGCAGCAGGCGGAAGCGCTCCAGCGCGCGCAGGTCGAGTCCGCCCAGGTCGCTGCCCAGCGCCGTCACCCGACCCTGGTCCACAGGCTGCAGGCCGCTCAGGATGGCGAGCAGGGTGCTCTTGCCGCAGCCCGAGGGCCCGGAAATCAGGGTCAGCTCGGCCGGCTCGATGCGCAGCGACAGGCCATCCAGCACCTGGATACGCACGCGCCCGGAAGCGAAGGCCTTGCACACGCCCTCGGCCACCAGGGTCGGGCCGTCGTGCTGGCGCGGGGATGGTGCTGCCGCGTTCATCGTCGCCGCGTTCATCGCAGCAGGGCCGCCGGGTCGGCGCGACGCAGGCCGCGCATGGCCACCAGTCCGGAGACCGCGGCCAGGCCCACCGCGAGCGCGATGCAGGCCAGGGTGATGGGTGCGTCGAGTACCACAGGCACGTCCTGGCTGCGCGCCAGCGCGATGATCGCGATGCCGAGCACGGTGGCGCCGAGCAGGCCGAGCGCGCTGACCCAGAACGCCTGCTCCAGCACCACCCAGCGCAGTTTGGCGACACCCACACCGAGCGCGTTGAGCGTGGCGTATTCCCGCGCCGAGCCAGCCACCGCACCCATCAGGGTCTGGCTGGTGATCACCGCGCCGACCAGGAACACGATGCCGGCCAGGAACAGCACGCCGGCCCCGGCGCCGGTGTCGAGCATCCAGTACAGCACCGAGCGGCGGGCGAAATCCGACGCGGTCCATACCTGGTAGGGCCCAAAGCCGCCGCGGCCGCGCAGGCGCGCCGCCACCACGTCGGCCTGGCCCGGGTCGCGCAGGCGCGCCACCAGGTAGGTCGGGCGGCCGGCGTCGACCGGGTCGATATCGAGCTCGCGCGCGGTATCCAGCGAACTCACCACGTTCACTCCACCAAGCGCGCGCAGGCCCCTGGCCACGCCGACCACGCGTACCCGTTGGCCGTTGATTGCCGCGCTGTCGCCCACCCGTACGCCGAGCTTGCTGATGTCGGCGCGGTCGACGATGACTGCGTCCGGCTCGCGCAGGCGGGCGCGCAGCGCGGGCGGCAGCGCCTGGGAAAACATCAGCGCGTCCGGCCGCGGATCGATGCCGGAGACGAATACGGATTCGCCACCCGTGCCGCGTGGGCCGCGCCAGTCGGCATCGACCCAATAGAACGGTTCCACCCGGGTCACGGCTGGGTCCGTGTGCAGCAGCATGGCCAGGTCGGGGTTGATCGCCCGGCCCAGGTTGACACTCTGCGTGCCGGGATAGCCCACCCACAGGTCGGCCGAGGAACCCGTGATATACACGCTGGCGCTGCCGAAGATGCCCAGCACCAGCCCGGCCTGCAGCAGTTGCAGCAGGCCGGCGAAGCCGATCGCCACCATCGCCGGGAGAAAGCGACGCCATTCGTAGAGCAGCGTCTTGCGTGCCAGCGCGACCATCAGTTTCGGGGCCCTACCGCAGCCTGGGCGTCGTCGCTCACGGCCGGCAGGGGCGCGCCGCCGAGCGCCTTGTACAGGCTGACGAAGGCCAGGCTGTGCGCGGTGCGCGCATCGATGGCAGTGAGCCGGGCCTGGCCTGCGGCCAGCGCGCTGTCCAGCTGCTGCAGCGGGCTGTCCAGGCCCAGGGTGACGCGCCTGGCCACCGCAGCGTGCGCGCGTTCGAGCGCGGCTGCGGCCTGTGCGCTCTCGTGCTCCTGCTGGCGCTGCAGCGCCAGGCGGCCCAGTGCGGTCTGCACTTCGGCCACGCCATCGAGCACGGCCTGGCGGTAGGCGAACACGGCAGCCTGGAGTTCGTGGGCCTTGGCGTGGTCTTGGGCGCGGCGCAGGCCCCAGTCGAACAGCGGGATGTCCAGCACCGGCCCGGCAGAGGCGATGGCGCTGTCGCCGGGCCGGCGGTAGGTGGCCATGTTGGTTGCCCATACGATCGACCCGCCAAGCTTGACGCTGGGGAACATGTCGGCATGGGCGACGCCGGCATCGCCGGCAGCGGCCAGCACGGCGGCTTCGGCGTGGACGATCTCCGGCCGCGTGCGCAGGAGGTCGGCAGGCGCGCTGCGCAGGGCAAGTGCGCCCAGGTCAGGCAGTGCGCCTGGGGCGAGCCAGGCCGGGTCAGCCTCGTCGCGTCCGAGCAGCGCCGCCAGCGCCTGGGCGGCGGCGCGCATGGCTTGCGCGGGTTCGGCTGCGGCGGCGCGCGCCTGGGCGGCCGCGGCTTCGGCCTGGGCCACGTCGCCAGGATCGGCCAACTTCAGGCGCAGGCGGGTTTGCCACAGCTGCAGCTGCCGCTCGCGCTCACCGCGCATGGCGTCCAGAGTGACCTGGCGCTGCTGTGCCGCGCGCAGGTCCAGCCAATTGCGCACCACTTCGGCCACCAGCGAGACGCGTGCCTGCTGCAGGTTCGCCAGCGCCAGGTCGTGATTGCCCTGCGCCTGGCGGGCGGTCGCGACATCGCGGCCAAACAGCGGAATTTCCCACAGCGCGTCGAAGCCGGCCACGAAGTAGGTGGCCCGCGCGTCCGGGTCGATGGCGTCCATGGTCTTGGCCCGCAGGCCGGGGAAATAGACGTACCTGGAACTGCGCTCCAGCGCGCGCGCCGCCAGCAGGTGTTCGCGTGCGGCGGCTACGTCCAGGTTGTCGCGCAGTGCGGTATCGACCAGTGCATCGAGTTGCGGGTCGTGGAACGCGTGCCACCAGCCGCGCAGGTCAACCTTGCCGGCGTCGGCCTGGATCGCCTGCTGCCACTGCGCCGGCACGGACGGTGCGAGCACCGGGAGTGGCCGCGTCGCGCACGCTCCTACGGCAGCTGCGCCAAGCAGGATGGCAAAGTGGCGGGCGAGTGTGCACGGCACGTCGGCTCAGCTCCCACGGCGACCACGTGACGTTTGCCGCCACGACGGGGTCTCACGGTGGTGGCTTGCGAGAGGACGATGAGGCGGCCGGGTGGAGGCCAGCGGATACAGCATGGCGGCGAGTGTGGTCCAAGAGGCTTTAAGGATGCTTAGGATGCCTTCCGCATTCTACGCACTACGCAGGCAGGGGCGGGAACTGCACGCTGACGCGCAAGCCGCCGCCGGCTGCCGATGAGTAGACGATCCGGGCGTGATGCTGGTTGGCGATCTGTCCGACGATGGCGAGTCCCAGGCCACTGCCGCCCTCGCGCGCTCCGGGCGCGCGGAAGAAGCGCTCGCCCAGGCGCGACCACAGCTCCGGCGGCACGCCGGGACCATCATCTTCGACCTGCAACGCGACACCGCCGTCGGCCAGGTGTCGCACGCTGACGGTGACCCGGGCCTGTGCGCCGGCATAGCGCAGCGCATTGTCGATGAGGTTGTCCAGCAGCTCGCGCAGGCTGTCGGCGACGCCCAGGATGATGGCGCCGGCGTGGGGGCCGGCGTAGCCCAGGTCGATGTCGGCATGGAGGGCTTCCTGCACGCGCGCACCAACGATTTCCGGGACCAGCAGCGCCAGATCCACGTGCGTGGAGTCGTCCGTTGCATCGGGCGGGTTGCTGGCCCGGGTCAGCGCCAGCAGCTGCATGGCGGTCCGGGTGGTGCGTCCGGTGAGTTTGTGGATGTGCTCAAGCGCATCGCGCAGGGTTTCCGGGCTCGGATCGGACAGGGCGCGCTCGGTGTGCAGGCGGAGGCCGGCCAGCGGCGTGCGCAGCTGGTGGGCGGCGTCGGCCATGAAGCGCTTCTGCGCCTCGAGCACGGTGCTCAGGCGCGCGAACAGCGCGTCGATGGTCTGCGTCAGCGGCAGGATTTCCACCGGCACATCGGCGCCGCTGATCGGACCCAGCTCGTGCTCGCGCCCCGCCAGGCGCCGGGTCAGGGGCTCCAGGATGCGCAGCCCGCGCGTGACCCCCAGCCACACCAGCGAGAGGATGCCCAGGATGAAGATGGTCTGCAGCGGTATCGTCAGCAGCAGGATCTGCCGCGCGCGCAGGCGCCGGTCGTTGAGTGTCTCGGCGATGGCGATGGTGAGAATGTCCTGCGCATCGGCTGGCGAGCGCAGGCTCAGCTCGGCGGCGCGCAGGCGCTTGCCGTCCAGCTCCGAATCGTAGAGGCGGGGCTGCGCGTCGGGAGGCGGCGCCTCCCGGCGCGTAAAGGCGCCGTTGCCGCTGATCAGCCCGTGCTTGCTGCTGCGCACGGCGTAATAGTTGTGGCCGTTGGGTTCGTACTCGAGCAGGAACCGCGCCTCTTCCGGCAGCTCGCCGGAGGTCCGCTTCAGGCGGAACATCTGCGCGAGCGTGTGCAGGTCGTCCTCCAGGCCGCTGTCGTGCACCCGGTTGGAATAGTTCAAGGCCACGAAGTAGGTCACCGCTCCGTCCAGCAGCAGCAGCGCGAGCATTGGGACGAGCAGGAACAGCAGCAGGCGCCGCCGCAGGCTGGGCGATTTCCCGTCGCGAACGGACTCAGTCATGCGGCTCTTCCTCGAGCAGGAAACCCAGGCCGCGGATGGTGCGGATCCGCGCACCACTGTCCTTGAGCTTGCGCCGCACGCGATGCACGGCGATGTCCAGGCCGTTGCCGGTGAGGTTCTGGTCCCACTCGCACAGCGCATCGACCAGTTGCGGTCGGTTGGTGACCCGGTTCACGCGGGAGGCCAGGGCCTCGAGCAGGCCGAACTCCCGCGCGGTGAGGGTCAGCGGCTGCTCGTCCACCCAGGCGCGCCGGCCCGGCAGGTCGAGGTGCAGGCGCCCCACCGTCAGCAGGTTCGTGCCACCGCCCACCGCGCGGCGCAGCAACGCACGTACCCGGGCCTCGAATTCGGCCAGCGCAAAGGGCTTCACCAGGTAGTCGTCGGCACCCAGGTCGAGCACGCGCACACGCTCGTCCAGTCCGTCGCGGGCGGTGATGACCAGCACTGGAACGGCGGCCTCGCGGCTGCGCAGCCGCCGCAGCACCTCCGTGCCGTCCAGTCGCGGCAAGCCGAGGTCGAGGATCACCAGATCGTAGTCGACCTCCCGCAGCGCCGCGTCGGCTGCCGCGCCGTCCATCACCTGGTCCACCGCATGGGCCTGGCCGCGCAGCGTGGCTGCGATGGCCGCGGCAATCGAGGTATCGTCTTCAACCAGCAGGATGCGCACGAATGTAGAGCCTGTCAGTCACGCGCCACAAGGCGCCAAGGTCGCGGCCGGTCGGCTGCCGCGGTCGCCGCGCATCCTGCACGGCGGCGGTCCACACCCTCCATTCGCCCGTCACCGCTGCTGCAGACAACACCGGAGACGCTGAAGTGCCGCGACCGCAAGCATGACGCGGAACGGTGGAAGGATGCCACCGCGGCGCGGCTGGACCATGGCGTTTGATGACAGATAATTCATTGCGCGTCGGTTACCCTTGCCAATCCACTCTGTCCCGGAGCGCCGCATGTCTTTCAATCACCAGTCTATTGTCCTCTCCCTCGCGGTTGCCGCGGCGCTTGGCCTGGCGGCCTGCAGCTCACCGTCCACACCGCCGGCGGGCGACACCGTGGCGCCGCCGGCGACCGTTGCCGCACCGAGCGCTCCTGTGGCGACAGGCGTCCAGGCTACCGCGCCGGCGGCACAGGTCGTGCTCAAGCCCACCCAGGGCCATGATGCCAATGGCACCCTGACCCTGCGCGCCGAGGGCGATGGGGTGCGCATCAGTGGTGAGCTTGCCGGCCTGAAGCCGGGCAGCGAGCACGGCTTCCATGTCCACGAGAACGGCGACTGCAGCGCGCCGGACGCCACCAGCGCGGGTGGCCATTTCAATCCCGCCGGGCAGGCCCATGGCAGCATGGACGCCGATCCCCATCATGTCGGCGATATGCCCAACCAGCTGGCCAATGCCCAGGGCGTCGCCGACGTGGACGTGCTGGTGCACGACATGTCGCTGACACCCGGCAGCGAGCACGACGTGATTGGTCGCGCCCTGGTCGTGCACGAACAGCCGGACGACTACCAGAGCCAACCGTCGGGCAACGCCGGCGCACGGATTGCGTGCGGTGTCATCGTGGCCGCGGCTGCGCCACAAGGCTGATTGCCAGCGCGCAAAAGCGGGCAGGACGTTCCATCGCGCGCGGCCGGCCCCGGCCTGCCGCAGCCGTCCAGATGGCCGCGGACCGATCCCCTTCCCTTGACCCCGCGATCAGTGGTGTGCGCCTGCAGTTCCATTGGTGACGGAACGCGGACTCATCCGCGACCACGCGCCCCACCCGGCAGCCTGGCTGTCACCCGCTTCCAGCGCGTCGACCATGCAGGCTGCGCGGGACGCAGGCGGTCGCGCCGAAGCTGATGCTCGCGGGTAAACAGGGCGCGGAAAGCCGACATCACCACGCCGAGCGTGCCGAGAGCCGTGGCAGCCGCGATCATGAACATGATCACGATCTGGTAGCGCACGGCGGAAGCGGGCGGGGTGCCAGCCAGCATCTGGCCGGTCATCATGCCCGGCAGGCTTACGATGCCCATCACCATCATTGAATTGATGGTCGGGATCATCCCGGTGTGCAGGCTTGCCGTGACGAGCGGGTGTGCGGCTTCCCAGCGGCTTGCGCCGAGTGCCAGGTCGGCCTCGATCAGGCCGGCGTCGCGGACCGCGCCGTCCATGAAGCGGTCGAGCGCCAGGGACACCCCGTTCAGGATATTGCCGAGCACCATGCCCAGCAGCGGGATGGCGTATTGCGCGCGATACCACGGCTCGACGTCGATGATGCCGACGAGCGCCGCGCCGGTCACGACGTAGGAGGCTGCGAACACACACAGCACGCTGTCGAAGTAGATGCCGGAGTAGCGGCGCCGGGTGCGGTTGACCGCAGCGATGCCCGCGAGGCTCGCCATGACCAGTCCGATGCCGACCACTGGCAACGGATGGTCGAGCGCGAAGATGTACTCGAGCACCAGTCCGACCAGCAGCAGCTGCACCACCATGCGCACGCTCGCCACGAGCAGGCTGCGCGTGAGCCCCAGCCGCAGCCACACCGACAGCGCCAGGTTGACCAGGATCAGCGCCGCGGCGAAGCCGAGTTGCCAGTTGCCGATGTCGAGGTACGCCCGGTTCATGCTTCGCCCCCGAGAGCCAGCGCATGGTCCGTGACCCGCGCCAATTGCGCTGCGTCGTGGCTGGTCCAGACACAGGCACGCGTGTCGCTGCCTGCCATCCAGCCGCGGACGAGCGACTCGACCGCGGCGGCACGCGCCGGATCGAGCGACGCTGTCGGTTCGTCGAGCAACAGGATTTCAGGCGCGATCAGGACTGCGCGCAGCAGATTCACGACCTGCGCTTCGCCACCCGACAGGCGGTCGGTGTCCTGATCGAGGAAGGTGGCGCCGATGCCGACGGCGGCGAGGCAACGGCTGGCTGTGTCGCGTGAATACTTCCGGTGCTGGTGGGCGCGGAAGCGGAAGGGCGCGGCCAGCGCGGCCTCGACCGTACCTTCCGGCAGCGCGGGTTGCTGCGCCACGTAGACGACGCGTGCGCGGTACGCGGGTCGCCACCAGGCATCGATCGGTTTGCCGTCGAGGCGGATTTCCCCACCCTGCGGTGGTGTCAGTCCGGCCAGGATCCGCAGCAGCATCGTCTTTCCCGATCCGGACGGCCCGGTGATGGCCCAACGTTCGCCCGGGCGCACCGACAGCTCCAGGTCGCGCCACAGAGCCCGACCGGCAACGGAGCAGGACAAGCCGCGGGCCACGAGCAACCCGGCATCGGACTGGACGTGCATGGGGTTCTTTCGGCGCCTGGCGGGAACGCCTGGATTATGGCAGTACCGCCTGGCGCGGGCTGACCGGGTTGGCGCCAGGCCAGGGACTGTCGCCTACCCGGGTCAGTTGCATGTTGAAGATCTTGACCGGCGCCTGGCCCGGCATGAGGCGCTCGCCGGTCTCCTCGTAGTGACCGCCCTTGATCACCGCGGTGTAGCGGATGGTGGCGGACCCGGCCGGGATTTCCCATGTGTAGCCATCGCTTGTCGGCACGAACTTGAAATCCCCGACGCGGCCCTGCGCACGCGCGTGCATGTTGTAGGCCTGGGTGTCCGGATCGTAGCTGAGCACGGCGAAGGCATTGAACACGGTCTTGCCGCTGGCGTCGTAGCTGCGCCCCTCGATCAGGCGGATCGAGCCATCCAGCAGCGGCCCGATGCGCTCGGTCTGGGTGAACCGGTGCACGCCGTCGGGCAGCACCGTCCAGGCCGGACCACGCCACTCGCCGTCCATGATGGCCAATTTGGCGAGCGCCTGCGTCTGCTCGGCGATGAGCTTTTGCGGGTTGAACTGGGGTGCCTGGGCGGATGCGACGGAGCACGTCGCGGCAAGCGCCAGCAGGGTCGGCAGAGTCAGGGGGAAGTGTTTCATGTGCTTGCTCCTCGCAGTGGTTGCCGCGCCGGTGGCAGCCCCGGCACGGGTGGGTTCATTCGGCACTGGCGATCACGGTCCGCAGCGCGTGCAGATGCAGTTTCAGCGTGCGCTTGCCTTCCTTGGTCAGGCCATACCAGGTGACCGGCTTGCGCTCGACGAAGTCGCGCCGCAAGGTGAGGTAGCCGGCATCCTCGAGCTTGCGCAGGTGGGCGCCGAGGTTGCCGTCGGTGAGCTGCAGCAGCTCCTTCATGCGGGAAAAACTGAGCTCGCCGTGGCGGGCCAACAACACGCCGATAGTCAAGCGCACACGGTGGTCGAACACCGTGGCCAGTTGTTCGAGCATGTCCATCAGCTTGCCGCCGGGGTGCAGCTTCCGATGGCCGTCCAGCCGCAGCCGGCGAGCGACAGCGCGATGACCGCGCCGGTGATGGTCCATGCATAAGGTGGCTGGAAGATCACCATGACGACGTAGGCAAGCAGCATCAGCAGCCCGATCCACCACAGTGGCCGCTCCAGGTGGACGCCGGCCAACGCATAGGCCAGCCCGCCGACCAGCAGGAACGCGGCGTTGCCGGTGGTGGCAGGCGCCTGGCCGATGATCAGGGGCAGCGCGGCGAGCAGATAGCCAATACCGGCAATCACCCAGTGCCGGGCATAGCGCTGGCCCAAGGCGTGGTCGTTGATTCCGGCCCTGCGCGCGGTGCGCACGCCCAGCCACCAGCTGAGCAGACCGCCGCCAATACCCATGACCAGCCAGTAGGGTCCCGCGCTGCGCGGTGCGAAGTCCGGCAACGCAAAGCCGACCAGGGTGATGGCCGCCCACATGAAGTAGATCGCCGGCACGCCACGGTAGTGGTCGTGCCGGCGCAGGACGCCGGCGACATAACCCAGGTCATCGCGGACACGTGCACTGCTGTTCATGGTCATGGCCTCTGGTTGTGTTTGTGTGCAGAGTACTTTGTATTACAGAGTTGTCAAGCGCTGCGCAAGGCCTGGCGCGGCGCCGTGCGGTCAGGCGACGCGTTGGCGGCGTCCGGCGACGGCGCTGCTTCCCCTTGGGCGGCTTGTTCGATACGATCGCCGACGGGGTGGGGCGATCCGGCCGGCCCGTGACCAATTGGGGAGCAAACCTACGATGATGTTCAAGTCCCGCCCGTCCAGCGGCCCGCTGGTGTGTGCGTGCGCCGCGGCGCTGACCTTGTTGTTTTCCTCCGTCACCGCGGCGCAGCAGGCCGTGGACCAGGCCTATACGGATCAGGCCAGGAAGGTCCTGCAGGATTCGCGCATCACCACCGAGCTGGTCGATTACCTGCCGGCGTCGGACACCGTGCCTTCGCCGCTCAAGGTGCTTGGCCACATCATTGGTGAGCCAGGCGTGCTCGACCGCACCACCGACATCTACAAGTATTTCGATGCGCTCGCCGCCGCCTCGCCGCGGGTCAAGGTCTGGCGCATCGGCAAGACCGAGGAAGGCCGCGACATGATCATGGTCGCGATTGCCGACGAGGCCACGATCAAGGATCTGGACAAGTACCGCGGCATGGCCGCCGCGCTGGGCGATCCCCGCAAGACGACGCCGGAGCAGGCGCAGCAGCTGATCAAGACCGCCAAGCCGATCTACTACATCACCAGCGGCATCCACTCGCCGGAATTTGGCGGTCCGGAGATGCTGATGGAACTGGGCTACCGGCTGGCAGTGGATACCTCGCCATTCATCGAGAACATCCGCAACCATGTCATCACCCTGATCACCCCGGTGATCGAGCCCGACGGTCGTGACAAGGCCGTCGACACCTACTACTTCAACAAGAAGCTGCCCAAGGGCGAGGCCAAGTTGCCGCTGATGTACTGGGGCAAGTATGTGCAGCACGACAACAACCGCGATGGCATGGGCCAGTTCCTGAAGCTGACCCAGCACACCACGCAGGCGGTGCTCGACTGGCATCCGACCGTGCTGCATGACCTGCACGAGGCGCAGACCTACCTGTATTCGTCGACCGGTACCGGCCCGTACAACGAGGCCGTCGACCCGATCACGGTCAACGAGTGGTGGAAGCTCGCCACCAACGACGTGCTGCAGATGACCAAGCGCGGCGTGCCGGGGGTGTTCACCTACGGCTTCTACGACGGCTGGACGCCGAACTACCTGTTCTTCATCGCGCACACGCACAACGCGATCGGACGCTTCTACGAAGTGCAGAGTTACGGCCCCGACAACTACGTGGTGAAGCCGCCCAAGACCACCATGAGCCGCGAGTGGTTCCGCACCAACCCGCCACTCGCAAGCATCAACTGGGGGCCGCGCAACAACACCAACATCCAGGAGTCGGCGATCCTGTTTTCGCTGACCGACGTGGCCAACGACCGCGAAACGTACATGGATGACTACTGGCGCAAGAACCAGAACGCCGTGAACAAGGGCCACAACGGTCCGATCAACGGTTGGGTCATCCCCGCGCAGCAGCGTCGCAAGGCCGACGCCGCCGATGCGGTGAACGAGTTGCGCCGCCAGGGCCTGGAGGTTTCCGTCGCCAGCAGCGCGTTCAACGTGGGCAAGCTGTCGGTGCAGCCCGGCGACTACATCATCCGCGGCGACCAGCCGTACCGCACCATCGCGGACATGTATTTCCCGGTGCAGCAGTTCTCCACCGCCAACCCCACGCCGTATGACGACACTGGCTGGACCTTCCCGCTGATGCGCGACATCGTCATCGAGCCGGTCGGCGACAAGGGCCTGCTCGACCAGCCCATGACCCTGCTCACCGCCGATGCGGTGGCGGCCGGCGGCATCACCGGCAGCGGCAACGTCCTCGTGGTGGACAACACCGCCGACAACAACGTCGCCGCGTTCCGCTTCAAGTTCGCCAAGACGAAGATGGAGGCGGCCGAGCAGGACTTCACCGCTGCCGGGCACAAGTTCCGCGCCGGCGCCATCGTCATCCGCAACGCCAACCGCGGCGCGCTGGAGCCGGAGCTCAAGCAGCTCGGCCTGTCCGCCTGGGCCATGGCCCAGGCACCGGCGGTGCCGACCCATGACCTGGACGTCCCACGCATCGGCTACGTGCACAGCTGGCAGCGCACCCAGGACGAGGGCTGGGTGCGTGCGGCGCTGGATACCTATGGCGTGCCGTACACCTACTTTGGCGACATCAAGCTGCGCGAGGGCAAGCTGCGCAGCAAGTACGACGTGATCATCTTCCCGCACGTCGGCGGCACCGTGCAGACCATGGTGGAAGGCATCGCCAAGGTCGGCAACCGCGCCTTGCCGTACCAGAAGACCAGCGAGTTCAAGTCGCTTGGCACCCCGGATTCATCACCGGACATCCGCGGTGGCCTGGGGCTCGATGGCGTGCAGGCGCTGGATGAATTCGTGCGCCAGGGCGGCACGCTCATCGTCGATGGTGCCACCTCGGCGATCCTGCCTGCCTACAACCTCACCCCGGGCGTGAGCATCGAGGAGCCGGCAAACCTGTTCGTGCGCGGCAGCATCATGCGTGGCGTCATCGCCGACGCGCAAAGTCCGATCGTGTATGGCTACGGTGCGAGCGAGGTTCCGGTGTACTTCAACCAGGCGCCGGTGATACGCGCGGTGGATCCGAACAAGGCCACGTTTGGCTTCAGGATGTTCGCCGGTGCCGGACGGCGCAGCGCAGTGGATGGACAGAACGTCACACCGATGGCCCAGGGGCAGGAGGTTTCGTCCTGGAATGCGGGCACGGCCGCAGCGGCCGGCAAGTCTGCGGAATCTTCCGATGAGCCGTCCCTGCCGCCCTTCATGCGGCCCTCGGGTCCGGCGACGACGGATGGCCCGCGCGTGGTGCTGCGCTTCCCGGACAAGGCGGCGGACATGCTGCTGTCCGGCACGCTCTCCGGCGGCGAGGCGCTGTCCGGCCGCGCGCAGGTGGTGGACGAGTCGGTCGGCAAGGGCCACATCGTGATGTTCGCCATCCGCCCGTTCTGGCGCTGGCAGACCCAGGGCACCTACATGCTCGGCTTCAACGCCATCATGAACTGGAACGACCTGGACGCCGGCAAGGCCGCGGCTCCCGCTGCCAACTGAGACGGCGCCGGCAAGCCCGCATGCGGGCTGCCGGCATCCGGCCGGGCATCATCATTGATGCCTGGCCGTCGCTTTTGGCCAGCCGGTGCGGGGCGTCATCTCCACCGCGCGTCGCACAAGCGGGGACCTGTCCGTGGAGTGATGCTCCGGCGTCCTGGCGCCGACCTCAGCCGTCTTCCTCGTCGGGCGCGTCGTCGGGCAGCGCGGTGACCAGGAGCTTGTCGATGCGCGCGCCATCCAGGTCGACGACCTCGAAGCGGTAGTTGCCGCCAATGCAGCTTTCCCCGATATGCGGGATGCGGCCGAGCACCGACATCACCATGCCGGCAGCGGTGTGGTAGTCGTGTTCGTCCTCGCCGGGCAACTGGTCGATCTGCAGCACCTCGCGCAGATCCTCCGTGGACACGCTGCCGTCGATCAGCCAGCTGCCGTCCTCGCGCTGCACGATCGGCGCCTCGCCATGCTCGCTGCCGGCGTGGCCGACCTGGCTGGCGCCGACCACGGCCGCCAGCAGATCGTTGACGGTGACCAGTCCTTCGATGTCGCCGTATTCGTCCACCACCAGGGCCAGCGGTGTCTCCGCCTCGCGGAACTCGTCCAGCATGTCCAGGGCGCGGGCCGTGGCCGGGATGAACAGCGGCTTGGCCAGGTGGTCGAACAGCTCGGTCTTGCCCTCGGTAAACCCGTACAGCAGGCGCTTGACCTCGACCACGCCAACCACCTCGCTCTGGTCACCCCGATACACCGGGTAACGCGAATACGGCGTGTCACGCAGCACCTGGATGTTCTCCGCGCGTGGTGCGGCGATATCCAGCCAGGCAATGCGCATGCGTGGGGTCATCACGCTGTCGACGCTGCGGTCACCGAGGCGCAGCACGCGGTTGACCATGTTGTGCTCGTCGGCATCCAGCACGCCCTGCTCGGCGCTTTCGGCCACCAGCAGGCGGATTTCCTCCTCGGTGACCACGCCGCGGCGTTGCGGCTTGTTGCGCAGCAGCTGCAGCACCAGGTTGCTGGACGCATTCAGCAACCAGACGAAGGGCATGGTCAGGCGCGACAGCACCAGCATCGGCAGTGCCACCATCACCGCGACCTTCTCCGGCGCGGACAGGGCCAGGCGCTTGGGCACCAGTTCGCCCACCACGATCTGGATGAAGGAGATCAGCGCAAAGCCCAGCACCACGCCCAGGGCCCGCGTGTACGGTGCCAACCAGGCCACGTTGGTGTTCTGCAGCGATTCGGCGATGCGCGCTCCCAGCGCGTCGCCGGCGACCGCGCCGGTGATCAGGGTCACCAGGGTGATGCCGACCTGGATTGTGGACAGGAAGTATTCCGGGGCCTCAGCGTGGCGCAGGGCCATGCCGGCGTAACGGCTGTCGCGCGCCATCTGCTTGAGCCGGCTCTTGCGCGAGGCCACCAGGGCCATTTCCGACAGGGCGAAAAAGCCGTTGCACAGGGTCAATACGAGCACGAGCGCGAGTTGGATCAGCATCGCGGTGGGGCGGCTCTCTGGGGCATGGGACACGGCATGGAATACAGAGTGTAAAGGCAGGCGCGGCCGCCGTTGTCGTTTCGGCTGGATCGGCGCCGATTGGTGCGAAGCAGCACGCGCCTCCTGTACCATGGCCGACATTCTCGGCTGGCCTGGTCCAAAGCATGTTCTCCCTGCAGGCAATGTTCGGCAAAGGTGAGCGGTTCTACGATCTGCTTGAGCAGAGTGCGATGGCGGCGTGCGAGAGCGCCGACGCCCTGTCGGCCTTGCTGGCCAACGGTACCGGCGCGCCGCTGATGGCGGCTTTCAACGCCAGCCACATGCGCGAGAAGGAGCTTGCGGCGCAGATCAGCGAAGAGCTGATGAACACCTTCGTCACTGCGCTCGATCGCGAGGACATCGAGGCGCTGAATTCGGCGCTGTACAAGATTCCCAAGACCATCGAGAAATTCGCCGAGCGCTACGAGATCGTCGCCGAGCGGGTGGCCGGCGTGGACTTTGCGCAGCGGGCAAAGGTGCTCACCCAGTCCACCAAGGTGGTGGCGGAAATGATCACGCAGCTGCGCCGCAGCCTGCAGATCGACCCGATGAAGAAGTTGCAGGACCGCCTGCAGGCGCTGGAATCGGAAGGCGACCGCATGCTGCTGGCGCCCTACCGCACGTTGTACGTGGAAGGCAACGACGTGATGCGCGCCATGCTGGCCAAGGACCTGTTCGAGCTGATCGAGAAGGCCATCGACAAATGCCGCGACGTCGGCAACATCGTGTATTCGATCGTGCTGAAGAACTCCTGACCATGGCGGGTGCTGCCGGGGAACGTGCATGAGCCTCAGCCTGGTCATTGCCGAGGTGCTGTTCGCACTCGCCTTCACCTATATCAACGGCTTCCACGACACGGCCAACTCCATCGCCACCGTGGTCGCCACCAAGGTGCTGTCGCCGGGCCAGGCGGTGCTGCTGGCGGCGGTGACCAACCTGTTTGGTGCGCTCATGGGTACGGCGGTGGCGGCCACCATCGCCTCCGGCCTGCTCAACGCCGGCATCGTCGACATGGGACCGCAGCTGATCATCTGCGCGCTCTCCTCGGCGATCATCTGGAACCTGGTCACCTGGCGCCTGGGCCTGCCATCGAGCTCCAGTCATGCCTTGATCGGCGCCTTGATCGGCGCGGCGCTGGCGGTCTCCGGCAACCGCATGGACGCGGTCATCTGGGCCCAGGACGGCTGGTTCACCGGCGTCGGGGTGGTGCCCAAGGTGATCCTGCCAATGGTGTATTCGCCGTTGGGCGGCTTCCTCATCGGCCTGCTGTTGATGGGGGCGCTGTACGCGCTGCTGGCGTGGTTTGCCGGCCGCCATGGTTGGCTGCGCCGGTTCGGGCGCACGTCTTTCGTCAATGCGTTCTTCGGCAAGGCGCAGATCGTCTCGGCCTCGGCGATGGGCGTGGCCCACGGCATGAACGACGCCCAGAAGAGCATGGGCATCATCGCCCTGGCGCTGGCCGGTGGCACCGCGGCGCACGAGTTCGACCACCTGCCGCAATGGCTGGGCTTCCTGCAGATCACCGAGGACGTGCATGGCGCGTTCATCATCCCGACCTGGGTGAAGGTGGTGGCGGCGCTGACCATGGCGGCGGGCACGGCCGGTGGCGGCTGGCGCATCATCAAGACGCTCGGCCACAAGATGGTCAAGCTGCATCCGATCCACGGCTTTGCGGCCGAGACCAGTTCCGCCGCGGTCATCTTTGCCGCCTCGGTGTTCGGCATGCCGGTGTCGACCACACACAACGTGTCGGCGTCGATCATGGGCGTGGGTGCGGCCAAGCGCTTCAGCGCGGTGCGCTGGACGGTGGTCCGGCGCATGATCTGGGCCTGGGTGCTGACGTTGCCGATCACGGCCGCGCTCGCCTACGTGCTGATCGAGGCGACGTCGTTTCTCAAGTAGGTCGTTCATCCATTGATGCCCGACAGCCATCGGCGTGTGTATGCCGCCATTGCCGCGATCCCGCCTGGTCGTGTCGCCAGCTATGGGGCCATTGCCGCGCGTGCCGGATTGCCGGGGCGCGCGCGGCTGGTCGGCCACCTGCTGGGGCAGACGCCGGATGGCATGCGGCTGCCATGGCATCGGGTGCTGCGCGCCAGCGGCCATGTTGCCCTGGCGCCTGGCAGCGCCGGTTTCCGCGCGCAGTGCCGCCTGTTGCGCGCGGAAGGGGTCGAGGTGAAGAACGGGCGCGTGGCCTTGTGGCGGTTCGGGCTGGATGCGGATCTGGATCGCGAGTTGTGGGGCTTGCCGGCGGAATAGGCACGGTGCTTGCGCTGACTGCGCATCGCGACAGTGCGGGGCGCGGGCTGACGGGCCGCGGGCGGGTGTGCCGGCTTGGCTTCGGAGGGCGTGCCACCTAGCATGGGCGCAATGGATGCGGCCCTCGAACTGTTGCGACGCGTGTTTGGCTACCCGGCGTTCCGGGGTCAGCAGCAGGCGGTGGTGGCGCATGTCAGTGCGGGCGGTGACGCGCTGGTGCTGATGCCCACCGGGGGCGGCAAGTCCCTGTGCTACCAGATCCCGGCGCTGCTGCGCGACGGCACCGGCATCGTGGTGTCGCCCCTGATCGCCTTGATGCAGGACCAGGTCGAGGCGCTGCGTGCGGCCGGCGTGGCGGCGGCGTACCTGAATTCCAGCCTGGATGCGCGCGGGCAGCAGGAAGTCGAGAGTCAACTGCTGGCAGGAGGACTCGACCTGCTGTACGTGGCACCTGAGCGCCTGTTGACCGGGCGCTTCCTGGCGCTGCTGGAGCACACGACGGTGGCGTTGTTTGCCATCGACGAGGCGCATTGCGTCTCGCAGTGGGGGCACGATTTCCGTCCGGAGTATCGCGAGCTGGCGGTGCTGCCGCAGCGCTTCCCGCAGGTGCCGCGCATCGCGCTGACCGCGACCGCCGACCAGCGCACCCGCGACGAGGTCGTCGAGCGCCTGTCGCTGCAGCAGGCGCGACGCTTCGTCGCCAGCTTCGATCGACCCAACATCACCTACCGCGTCGTGCCGCGCACCAACGCCAGACAGCAGCTGCAGGCGTTCCTGGACGGCCACCGCGGCGAGTCCGGCATCGTGTATTGCCTCAGCCGGCGCAAGGTCGACGACGTGGCGGCGTGGCTGGCGGAGTCCGGCGTGGCCGCGCTGCCGTACCACGCCGGCCTGGATGCGGCCACGCGGACGGCCAACCAGCAGCGCTTCCTGCGCGAGGACGGCGTGGTGATGGTGGCCACGGTCGCCTTCGGCATGGGCATCGATAAGCCCGACGTGCGCTTCGTCGCCCACCTGGACCTGCCGCGCAGCATGGAAGGCTATTACCAGGAGACCGGCCGTGCCGGCCGCGACGGCCTGCCGGCCGAGGCGTGGATGATCTACGGCCTGTCCGACGTGGTGACCATCAGCCAGATGATCGCCCAAGGCGAATCCGGCGATGAGCGCAAGCGCGTGGAACGGCAGAAGCTGGAAGCCCTGCTGGCCTACGCGGAGGCGACCGGATGCCGCCGCCAGCTGCTGCTCGGCGCGTTCGGCGAGACCTATGCCGGACCGTGCGGACATTGCGACAACTGCCTGAGCCCGCCGCCGACCTGGGACGCCACGGTACCGGCGCAGAAGGCCATGTCCGCGGTCTACCGCAGCGGGCAGCGCTTTGGTTCCGGCCATGTCATCGACATCCTGCGCGGGGAGGCGAGCGAGCGCGTGCGCCAGCTGGGGCACGACCGGCTGGGCGTGTTCGGCGTGGGCGCCGAGCTGGACAATCGACGCTGGCGGTCGGTGTTCCGCCAGTTGCTGGCGCTGGGCCTGCTGGAAGCCGACGGCGAGGGCTTCGGTACGTTGCGTCTCACCGCGGCAAGCCGGGCCGTGCTTTCCGGCGCGCGCCAGGTGCAGTTGCGCGAAGACCTGCGCGCGCCGCGTGGCTCCTGTCGCGGCGGCGCGCGCGCGGCCAGCGCCGCCGGCAGTCTCGGCATCGCCGCGCACGAGCAGCCGCTGTGGGAGGCGCTGCGCGCCCTGCGCCTGCGCCTGGCCAAACAGCAGGGCGTGCCACCCTACGTGGTGTTCCACGACGCCACGCTGCTTGCCATGCTGCGCGAGCAGCCGGGCAATGCGACCGGGCTGGCCGCCATCAGCGGGGTCGGTGCCGCCAAGCTGGCGCGCTACGGCGAGGACTTCCTGGCTGTGCTCAACGCGCCAGCCAAGGCGGAAGCGGCTGATTGAATGCCCTGGCCGCCGACGGCTTCACGGTCGTGCTCCCTTTGTTTATCCCCCGCCATTGGCGCCGCGCCGTGCCTTGTCCTTGAGCTCGGCATCGACCGCGCGTGCGGGCGTATCCACCGGACAACCCCACGGCAGCGGCTTGCCGTCGCGATAGAGCTCGATGCAGCTGGCCACGCTGGGCGCCGAGTGTGCCGCGACCGGCGCCGCCAGCGCTTTTGCCGGGGCCATGTTCAGGCGTTCGTCGCCGGCCTTGGGCGAGACCGTGGGTGGCGGGACCATGCAATCGGGCGTGGGGATGCCGAGCACGGTCTTGCACTTCAGGTGCACGCCGCGCGGCAGGTCGATGTCCTTGGTCTTGACCACGGTATCGACCACGCGGCGCACGGCGGCACCGCCGGCCGATTCGTCGAGTGGCGGGAAATACGGCTCGAACGGCGTGGGCTGGTAGTGCAGCGGATCGTAGCCTTGCATGACATGCGTGTCTCCGCGCAGGTTGTTCGCCACCGGCGCCTTGCTGCTGGCTGCAGCGGCAGGCAGCAGGATGCGGCCGTCGGTTCCGTACAGCCGCAGTGGGCGCGATGAGGCGGGCGCTGCGGCCGTGGCGGCTGCGGCCGGTGGCGGGGCAGGCGGGGCTGTGGCGGCCGGGCGCGCCGACGCTTGCGCCCGGACTGGCGGCGTCGGTGGTGGCGGCGGTGGCGTCGGCGCAAGCTGGATCGGCACGAAGCGCGCCTGCAGCGGCGTGTCGTCCACTGCCGCGGGCTGTTCCAGCGAGGTGTGCAGGCTGCGCTGCGCGATCAGCGCGAACACGACGTGCAGCAGCGCCACTGCCGCCAACAACCCCCAGCGCGGGGCGTCGAACGCGTACCAGCGATCGCGCCAACGGTGCGCGTGCAAGCGCCGGACCG